>Ga0081539_10000068_pt1 | contig 240998 bp, 258 predicted proteins | sample TabmetS4T2R2_FD_71023 | JGI IMG/M metagenome (GOLD analysis project Ga0081539, IMG submission 71023) | Tabebuia heterophylla rhizosphere microbial communities from the University of Puerto Rico - S4T2R2 | ecosystem: Host-associated > Plants > Roots > Rhizosphere ... | reverse complement strand
GGAGGGCGGCCGCCACACGCCGTTCTTCAACGGCTACCGGCCGCAGTTCTACTTCCGGACGACGGACGTGACCGGCTCGATCAAGCTCCCGGAGGGCCAGGAGATGGTCATGCCCGGCGACAACACGGAGATGGAGATCGAGCTCATCCAGCCGATCGCCATGGACACCGGCCTTCGGTTCGCCGTTCGCGAGGGCGGGCGCACCGTCGGCGCCGGCGTCGTGACCGAGGTGATCAAGTAGGACAAGGGAGATGCGCGGGCCGGGCTCACCCGGCCCGTTCTTCCGTCTGACTCATGGCTCAGCAAAAGATCCGCATCAGGCTCAAGGGGTACGACCACCAGCAGCTCGACCGCTCGGCGGCGTCGATCGTGGACACCGCCCAGCGGACCGGCGCGACGGTGACCGGCCCGGTGCCCCTGCCGACGGAGAACAACCGCTACACCGTCCTGCGGAGCCCGTTCAAGGACAAGGACTCGCGCGAGCACTTCGAGGTGCGCACGCACAAGCGGCTGATCGACATCCACTCGCCGACTCCGAAGACGGTCGACTCCCTCATGCGGCTCGACCTTCCGGCCGGCGTCGACATCGAAATCAAGCTATGACGCAACTTCTGAGGACAGGGCTCGTCGGGGCCACCCCGGTCCACCACCCGCTTCGAGCGTATTCAGCCCGAACGCACGTGTGGCGCACGGATCGTGTCGAAAGGGACTCGGAATGAAAGGGATCGTCGGCCGGAAGCTCGGCATGACGCAGGTCTTCGACGAGGAGACCGGCGTGCTGACGCCCGTGACCGTGATCGCCGCGGGTCCCTGCCCGGTCGTCTCCGTCCGCACCGCGGACGTCGACGGCTACGACGCCGTCCAACTCGCGTTCGACGACGTGCCCGAGCGCAAGCTCACGAAAGCCGAGCTCGGCCATCTCGCGAAGAACGGCGTCGGGCCGCACCGCCGCCTCGTCGAGATCCGGGGTCCGCACGAGCTGACCCCCGGCGAGACGGTCACGGTCGAGTCCTTCGAGCCGGGCGAGACCGTCAAGGTCTCGGGCGTCTCGATCGGCAAGGGGTTCCAGGGGACGATCAAGCGCCACAACTTCAGTCGCGGCCCGGTGACGCACGGCTCGCACAACATCCGAAAGCCCGGCTCGATCGGAGCCTCGGCGACGCCCTCGCGCGTGTACAAGGGCATCCGCATGGCCGGCCACATGGGCGCTCGGCGAGCGACGCAGCGCGGGCTGACCGTCGTCGACCGGGACCCGGAGCAGAACCTGCTTCTCGTCAAGGGCGCCGTCCCGGGACATCGCAACTCCGTCGTCGTAGTCCGCGAGGACAAACGGTGATCGCCTGATGGCCGCTCCGAAAGCACCGCTTCTCGGCGGGACGAAGAAGGACGTGACGCTCGACGCCGCCGTCTTCGCCGCCGAGATCCGTCCGCACCTCATCCACGAGGCCGTCCGGGCGGAGGCTGCCGCCGCGCGCGCCGGGACGCACAGCGCCAAGACGCGCGGGCTCGTCGCCGGCGGCCGCGCGAAGCCCTGGCGCCAGAAGGGGACGGGACGCGCCCGCGCCGGCACCACCCGCGCCGCCCAATGGACCGGGGGAGGCGTCGCCTTCCCGCCGATTCCGCGCAGCCACGCCGTGAAGGTGAACAGGAAGGTGCGCAAGGCCGCGCTGCGCGGCGCGCTCGCCGAGCACGCGCGCCGGGGGTCGCTCGCGCTTCTCGACGGCTCGAAGTTCGATGAGCCGTCGACGAGGGCGGCTGCCGACCTCGTCGCGGACTGGGGCAAGGACGCCCCCATCGTCGTCGTCGCCGACCCGGACGAGGAGCCGGTCATCAAGTCGTTCCGGAACCTCGATCGCGTCCTCGTGCTGGGGCCGGCCGAGCTCGAGATCGGTGCGCTCGTCTGGGCCCGCTCGCTGCTCGTCACGCAGGGCGCGCTCGAAACCGTCCAGGGGGTGGCCTCATGAGCCTCGATCCACGCCAGATCCTGCTTGCCCCGGTCGTCTCCGAGAAGAGCTACAGCCTCATCGAGGAGAACAAGTACTCCTTCCGTGTCCACCCGAAGGCGCACAAGACCCAGGTTCGCCAGGCCGTCGAGGAGCTCTTCGACGTCACCGTCGTCGCCGTCAACGTCCTGAAGGTGCAGCCGAAGCCCAAGCGGCGCGGTCTTCATCGCGGAACGCGGCCCGGCTGGAAGAAGGCGATCGTCCAGCTCGCCGAGGGCGACCGCATCGAGATCTTCGAAGGAGCTGCCGTTTAGATGGCGACCCCCATCCTCACATCTCGGGTCCCCCGAGCGGCTGCAAACCATCGCGTCGCGGCGTCCTCGGTCGCGCCCGTAGCCTTCGGCTACGCACGCTCACTGCGTCCTTGCGACGCTCGATTTTCGCCGCCGGGGAACGCGATCTGTTCGGACGGTGGTCGCTGATGGCCATCCGCAAATACAAGCCCACGAGCCCCGGCCGGCGCTTCCGGTCGGTCTCGGCGTTCGACGACGTGACGAAGACCGAGCCCGAGAAGAGCCTGCTCGAGCCCGTGAAGAAGAAGGGCGGCCGCAACAACAAGGGCCGCATCACGACGCGGCACCAGGGCGGCGGCCACAAGCGTCGCTACCGCGTCATCGACTTCAAGCGGACGAAGGACGGCGTCCCCGCGAAGGTGGCCGCGATCGAGTACGACCCTAACCGGTCGGCGCGGATCGCGCTTCTTCACTACGCGGACGGGGCGAAGTCGTACATCCTCGCCCCGGCCCGCCTGCGCGTCGGCCAGACGGTCGAGTCCGGACCGCGCGCGGACATCCGTCCGGGGAACGCGCTGCCGCTCGCGAACATCCCGACGGGCACGCTCGTCCACAACGTCGAGCTTCGCCCGGGCAAGGGCGGTCAGATGGCGCGGAGCGCAGGCGCGGGCGTCCAGCTCGTCGCCAAAGACGAGGGTCACGCGGTGCTGCGCGTCCCGTCCGGTGAGATGCGGCGGGTACCATTGACCTGCCGCGCGACGGTCGGTCAGGTCGGGAACGCCGACCACGAGAACCTCTCGAGTGGCAAGGCGGGCCGCAGCCGCTGGCTCGGCAAGCGCCCGGCCGTGCGGGGATCGGCGATGAACCCGGTCGACCACCCGCACGGAGGCGGCGAAGGCAAGTCGAAGGGCGGCCGTCACCCGGTTACGCCCTGGGGCGTCCCGACGCTCGGGAAGCGGACCCGCCGCAAGCACAAGGAGTCCGACAAGTTGATCGTCCGCGGCCGCCGCCGCGGCAAGGAAAGGCGTTAAGTAGGTGTCTAGATCGAGCAAGAAGGGCCCGTTCGTCGAGGAGCGGCTGATGGGCCGGATCAAGGAGATGAACGACGCCGGGCAGAAGCGTCCCATCCGGACGTGGTCCCGAACTTCGACGATCTTCCCGGAGATGGTCGGGCACACGATCGCCGTGCACGACGGGCGCAAGCACGTCCCGGTCTTCATCTCCGAGGGCATGGTCGGGCACAAGCTCGGCGAGTTCGCGCCCACGCGGATGTTCCGCGGTCACGCCGGCGACCGCACGACGCAGGTGAAGAAGCGCTGATGGCGGTCGTCGAGGAAAGGCCGGAAGTGCGGGCCGAGGCCCGCTTCGTCCGGGCGGCGCCCCGCAAGGCGCAGCTCGTCGCGGAGCAGATCCGGGGCCGGACAGTGCCCGAGGCGCGGACGATCCTTGCGTTCCTCGCCCGCGACGCTGCGCGCGACGTCGAGAAGGTGCTCAACTCGGCGATCGCGAACGCCGAGGCGAACCATGGGCTCGTCGGCGACGACCTGTACGTGTCGGCCGCCTACGTCGGCGCCGGTCCGACCCTCAAGCGGTGGCGCGCCCGCGCGCGTGGCCGCGTGGCCAGGATCAAGAAGCGCACTTGTCACATCACGATTCGTCTCGCTGCGCCGGACGGTGCCGCTACCGTCGCGCCGCCGGCTCGCCGGGCGTCGACTCCGGCTCCGCCGCAGGCCGCCCCGGCCGAGGACGCGCCGAAGCCGAAGCGCGCCCCGCGGAAAAAGGCGGAGACGGCCGAGGAGAAGCCGAAGGCACGCCCGGGACGCGCCGCGAAGCCAAAAGCCGAGGGGACCGACGACAAGCAGTCGCCCGCCGAGAAGCCGAAGCGCGCACCGCGCAAGAAGAAAACCGAAGAGGAGAGCTGATGGGACAGAAGGTCCATCCCGGCGGACTGCGCGTCGGCGTCATCCACGACTGGAAGTCGAACTGGTACACGGGTGCGAAGGAGTTTCCGGAGTACCTGATCGAGGACGTCAAGATCCGCGACCACATCAACGGGAAGCTCGGGCACGCGGGCCTCTCCGACATCCTCATCCGCAAGGACAAGCAGCGGATCACGATCGACATCTACACGGCTCGGCCGGGCATTGTGATCGGGAAGTCGGGCGCCGAGGTGGACGCGCTGCGCCGCGAGGTCCACGCGATGACGCAGAAGAACGTCCACATCAACATCAACGAGATCAAGCGGCCCGAGCTCGACGCGAAGCTCGTCGCGCAGTCGATCGCGGAGCAGCTTCAGAACCGGGTCAGCTTCCGGCGCGCGATGAAGCGCTCGCTCGCGTCGGCGATGCGCTCCGGTGCCGAGGGCGTGAAGATCACCTGCGGCGGCCGTCTCGGCGGTGCCGAGATGTCCCGCTCCGAAACCTATTCCGAGGGCCGCGTGCCGCTGCACACCCTGCGCGCGGACATCGACTACGGCTTCACGGAGGCGAAGACGACCTTCGGCCGGATCGGCGTCAAGGTCTGGATCAACAAGGGCGAGATCATGCCCGAGGGTTACGGCGACGGCGCCAACGTGGGCCGTGCCGTCGGCGAGCAGGATCAGGCGCGCCGCCGCGGCGGCAGGACCGAGCCGCTCGGAGCCGGCCGCGAGGGCGGCCGTCGGGCGCCCGAGCGCGGAGATCTCGGGCCGGTGCGCCGCCAGCGACGGCGGGGGCCAGGCCGTCCGAACGCGACGCAGGTCGAACGCCCGCGCACCGACGAGGCGGGCGTCTCCGAGGCCGGTCGCGAGCAGCCTGCGGTCGAGCCCGAGGTCGAGGCGACTCCCGCGCCCGTCGCCGACGCGCCGGACACGACCACGACGAAGCAGCAGGTCGAGGACCCGACGAAGCTCGAGCAGTCGGGTGACGAGTCGGCCGAGAAGAGCGGGGGGAACAGCTAGTGCTCCTTCCGCGCAAGACCAAGTTCCGCAAGCAGCAGCGCGGCCGCAGGCGCGGTGTCGCGAAGGGGCAGCAGCAGGTGCACTTCGGCGACTTCGGGCTGAAGGCGATGGACGCCGGCTGGGTGACCAACCGCCAGATCGAGGCCGCGCGGATCGCGATGACGAGGCGCATCAAGCGCGGCGGCAAGGTGTGGATCAACGTCTTTCCGGACAAGCCCGTGACGCAGAAGCCCGCCGAGACCCGGATGGGGTCCGGAAAGGGCTCGCCCGAGCACTGGGTGGCCGTCGTGAAGCCGGGGAGGGTGATGTTCGAGCTCGCCGGCGTGCCGGAGGACCTTGCGCGCGAAGCCATGCGGCTGGCCGGCATGAAGCTGCCGGTGCGCACGAAGTTCGTGAAGCGGGAGGCGGATCTCTTTGAGGGCTAGGACTGACACGAGCCTCCTTAAGGAGGGGGCTCACGGGGGAACCCTGGGTTCCCCCGTGAGAAAGCGGGAGGCGGATCTCTTTGAGGGCTAGAGAGCTACGCGAGCTGTCCGACGAGGAGCTCGTTCGGCAGCTGCGCGAGAGCCGTGAGGAGCTCTTCAACCTGCGCTTCCAGGCCGCGACCGGTGCGCTCGAGAACAGCGCACGGCTCGGCCTCGCGAAGCGAGACATCGCCCGCATCCTGACCATTCAGGCCGAGCGGGTCCGAACGCTGGGGAGAAGGTAGTGGCCGGAGCGAGAAAGAAGACGGACGAAACGCCTCCGGTCGAGGAGGCCCAGGCGGAGACGCCGGTCGCGGACGAGGCGCCGTCCGCGGAAGCGCCGGAGTCGGAGGAGGCGCCGGCTGAGGAGCCGGCGGCGGAGGAGGCGCCTGCCGCCGAAGAGGAGCCTGCACCCGAGGAGGCTCCGCCTGCGGAAGAGGCTCCCGCGGAGCAGGAAGCGCCGGCCGCCGAAGAGGAGCCGGCAGCTGCCGAGGAGCCGACCGCCGAAGCCGTGGCGGCCGAGGAGGCGCCCGCCGAGCCGGAGGCTGCAGCCGAGGAGGGACCCCTCTCCGAGGAGGCGGCGGCGACCGGAGAGCTCGTCGCCGAGCAGACGCCGGCTGCCGTTGCGAAGCCCAAGCGGCCGCGCAAGCCGAAGGCCGAGCGCCAGGCGCGGACGGCCGCCCGCAAGGCGAAGCCGACGGTGAAGGGGGAAACGGGCCGAAAGCCCATCGTCCGGCTTCCCAAGCCGGAGCGCCCGCGCGGCAGCCGGAAGGAGCGGCGCGGCGTCGTCGTCTCGAACGCGATGGACAAGACGATCGTCGTCAGGGTCGAGACGGTGAAGCCGCATCCGCGCTACAAGAAGGTCGTTCGTCGCTCGTCGAAGATCCACGTCCACGACGAGGCGAACGCCGCCAACGTCGGCGACGTCGTCCGCGTCGTCGAAACGCGACCGCTCTCGAAGACGAAGCACTGGCGCCTCGCCGAAGTGGTGGAGGCGGCGCGGTAGGCATCCATGATCCAGCAGGAGTCGAACCTTCGAGTGGCTGACAACACGGGCGCACGGTCGCTCCGCTGCATCCGCGTGCTCGGCGGCTCGCATCGCCGCTACGCGCGGGTCGGCGACGTGATCGTCGGCACGGTCAAGGTCGCGACGCCGCAGGGAACCGTGAAGAAGGGCGAGGTCGTGAAGGCCGTGGTCGTCCGGACGAAGAAGCCGTTCGGGCGCAACGACGGGACCTCGATCGCCTTCGACGAGAACGCCGCCGTGATCATCGACAACGCGAACAACCCGCGCGGCACGCGGATCTTCGGGCCCGTCGCGCGCGAGCTACGGGAGAAGAACTTCATGAAGATCGTCTCACTTGCTCCGGAGGTCCTGTAGTGCCGACGGCCATGCGAATCCGCAAGGGCGACCTCGTCCAGGTCATCTCCGGGAAGGACCGCGGCAAGCAGGGCCGCATCCTCGAGGCGCACCCCGCCGAGCGGCGCGTCATCGTCGAGAACCTGAACATCGTCAAGAAACACCGCAAACCGCGTCCGATGAAAGATCCGAGCCGGATGGGCCAGACCCAGATCATTCCCGGCGGCGTCGTCGACATCGCTTCGCCGCTCCCGGTCTCGAACGTAATGCTGGTGTGCCCGGCTTGCAATCGCGCGACGCGCGTCGGCTACGAGTTCCGCGAGCGCAAGGGCGGCGAGAAGCCCGAGAAGGTGCGCATCTGCCGGCGCGCCGACTGCGGCGGAGAAATCGATCGTTGATGGCGGCCTCCACCCTCACGCCTGCTCGCGCGGGCGCTGCAAATCGTCGCGTCGCGGCGTCCTCGGTCGTGCCCGCAGCCTCCGGCTACGAACCCTTCCTGCGTCCTTGCGACGCTCGATTTTCGCGGCGCGCAAGCGCGATTCGTTCGGGTGGTGACCGCTGATGGCTCGGGCAAGGAACGCACAGACGAACGGCTACCGGCCGCGGCTGAAGGCGCGCTACGACGACGAGATCCGCGGACGGCTGAAGGAGAGCCTCGGCTACTCGTCGATCATGCAGGTCCCGCGGGTCGAGAAGATCACGCTCAACATGGGCGTCGGCGAGGCGAAGACGAACGCCCGTGCGCTCGACCGCGCCATCGAGGAGCTGACGACGATCGCCGGACAGCGCGCGCAGATGCGCCGCGCGAAGCATTCGATCGCCGGGTTCAAGATCCGCGAAGGCATGCCCATCGGCGCCAAGGTGACGTTGCGCGGGGCGCGCATGTACGAGTTCCTCGACCGGCTCGTCTCGATCGCCCTTCCACGCATTCGGGACTTCCGCGGGCTTTCGCCGAGGAGCTTCGACGGTCGCGGAAACTACTCGCTCGGGATCCGGGAGCAGGTGATCTTCCCCGAGATCTCCTACGACGACGTCGAGACGATTCGCGGGCTCGACGTCACGCTGACTACGACTGCAACGACCGACGAGGAGGCACGCGCGCTCTTGGGCGAGCTGGGTCTCCCGTTCCGCAACGACTAGGAGGGCGATGAATCCCACCACCCCACCCCCTGACCCCCAGGACCGGTAGATGGCGAAGACGAGCTTGATCGTGAAGGCAGCGCGCCCGCAGAAGTTCCGGACGCGCAGGTACAGCCGCTGCAACCGCTGCGGCCGTCCGCGTGCGGTCTACCGCAAGTTCGGGCTGTGCCGGATCTGCCTGCGCGAGCTCGCTCACAACGGCGCCATCCCCGGGATGACGAAGTCGTCCTGGTGAGGAGAGGAACGCTGAATGCTCACTGACCCCGTCGCAGACATGCTCACCCGGATCCGGAACGCCAACAAGGCGCTCCAGGAGACCGTCGAGATGCCCGCCTCGAACCTGAAGCAGGAGATCGCCCGCCTGCTGAAGGAGGAGGGCTACATCCGGGACTACAGGATCGAGAAGGGCGAGTCGTTCGATAACCTGGTGGTCGAGCTCAAGTTCGGCCGAAACCGCGAGCGGGTGATCACCGACCTGAAGCGTGTTTCGAAGCCGGGCCGGCGCGTGTACGCGCGCAAGGACCGGCTGCCGCGCGTGCTCGGCGGGATGGGCACGGCGATCCTGTCGACGTCGAACGGCCTGGTCACGAGCCGCAGGGCGCAGGAGCTCGGCGTCGGCGGCGAAGTCGTCTGTTTCGTCTGGTGAAGAGTCGCACGACTTTTCACCACTGAGGAGTCACGAAAGTCATGAGTCGAATCGGAAAACGGCCAATTGAACTCCCCGCCGGCGTCGCCGTCTCGCTCTCGCCTGGCCGCGTGATGGTCAACGGCCCGCTCGGCGAGCTGACGCAGACGATCCCGCAGAGGATCACCGTCGAGCAGGAGGACGGCGAGCTGATCGTCGGCCGTCCGACCGAGCGCGGAGAGGACCGGGCGCTGCACGGGCTGACGCGCTCGCTCGTCGCAAACATGGTCGACGGCGTCACGAAGGGCTTCGAGAAACGCCTCGAGATCCAGGGCGTCGGGTACCGCGCGAGCCTGCGCGGGCAGGCCCTCGAGCTCAACGTGGGCTACTCGCATCCGGTCGTCAAGCAGCCGCCCGACGGAATTACCTTCGAGGTGCCCGCGCCGAACCAGATCGTCGTCAAGGGAATCGACAAGCAGAAGGTCGGGCAGATCGCCGCCGAGGTGCGGAAGGTGAGACCGCCCGAGCCCTACAAGGGCAAGGGCATCCGCTACGAGGGCGAGTACGTGCGGCGCAAGGTCGGGAAGCGGGCCTAGTCATGGCGACCCCCGTTCTCACGTCTCTGACCCGTTCGGACGGTGACCGCTGATGCCCGTTCTCGACGTCAGAGAAGCGCGCCAGCGGCGGCACCGCCGCATCCGCCGGCGCCTCGTCGGCACGGCCGAGCGGCCGCGCCTGGTCGTGTTCCGGTCGAACCGGGGCATCGAGGCGCAGCTCGTCGACGACCTCGAGGGCCGGACGCTCGCCGCCGCCAGCCATCTCGGCGTGAAGAAGAGCTTCAAGGGCACGAAGACCGAGCAGGCGGTCGAGGTCGGCCGGCTGCTGGCGAAGGCGGCGAAGGCGGCCGACGTCGAGACTGTCGTCTTCGATCGCGGCGGCTACCTGTACCACGGACGCGTGAAGGCGCTCGCCGACGGCGCGCGCGAAGGAGGGCTGCGGTTCTGATGGCCATCTCCCCTGAGCAGGTTCGCCAGCGCGAGCTCGAGTCGCGCGAGCTGAAGGAGCGCGTGGTCGAGATCAACCGCGTGGCCAAGGTCGTGAAGGGCGGCCGGCGCTTCTCGTTCACGGCGCTCGTCGTCATCGGGGACGAGGTCGACCGCGTCGGCGTCGGCTACGGCAAGGCGCGCGAGGTCCCGCTTGCGATCTCGAAGGCGGTCGACGACGCGAAGAAGAACATGTTCCAGGTGGCGAAGAAGGGCACCACGATCACGCACGAGACGATCGGACGCTTCGACGCCGCCCGCGTCCTCCTGCGTCCGGCGAGCGAGGGAACCGGGGTCATCGCCGGCGGCGGCGTTCGCGCCGTGCTCGAGCTGGGGGGGATCCGCGACATCCTGGCGAAGAGCCTCGGCACGACGAATCCGATCAACATGCTGAAGGCGACCGAGCAGGCGCTGCGGCAGCTGAAGCGGCCGGACGAGGTCGCGGAGATCCGCGGCAAGGCCGTGCACGAGATTCTCTTCCCGCGCAAGCAGGTCCAGGAGGAGCAGGCGGCTCCTCAGGACGAGGACGAGATCGCGGAGGCGGCTGCTACCGAAGGCGAGACCGCCGAGGCGGCTCCTACGGATGACCAAGGTACGGATCACCCAGACGCGTAGCCAGATCGGCCAGAGCCGGCGCCACCGGGGGACGCTCCGCGCCCTCGGGCTGGGCAGGATCGGGCGGTCGGTCGAGCGCGAGGACTCGCCGGAGACCCTGGGTATGCTCCGCAAGGTCCGCCACCTCGTGAGGGTGGAAGATGCCTGACGACCTTTCGCTCTCGAACCTGAAGCCCGCGCAGGCTCGCAAGGCGCGGAAGCGCGTCGGCCGCGGGCTGTCCGCCGGGCAGGGGCGATATGCCGGCCGGGGCATCAAGGGTCAGAAGGCCCGCAGCGGCTCGCACACGATGCGACCCGGCTTCGAGGGCGGCCAGATGCCGATCTACATGCGGCTCGGGAAGCAGCGCGGCTCGACGTCCAAGGACGCGATGCCGATCGGCCCGCACCGAACGCATACCGTGCCGGTCAACCTGCGCGATCTCGAGCGCGTGTTCGACGCAGGCGCGGACGTGACGCTCGAGGCGCTCGTGGAGAGGGGCCTGATCAAGAACACGCGCACCGACGTGAAGGTGCTCGCGAACGGCGAGCTCACGAAGAAGCTCACCGTGACCGCACATGCGTTCTCCGCGGCGGCGCGCGAGAAGATCGAGGCCGCGGGCGGCAAGGCGAACGCGCTGCGCGAGCCCGTCGAGAAGAAGCGAAAGCGGGTCAAGAGAGCGTCGTCGGGCGGAGAGGCGGAGGGCGGTGCCGCCGAGAGCGAGGAAGCCCCGCCGTCCGGCGAGTCCGAGCAGGGCTCCGCGGAGTCCGAGGAAGCGGCCGAGTAGATGTTCTCCTGGCTGACCAACGCGTGGCGCGTGCCGGAGCTGCGCCGCCGCGTGCTCTTCACGGCGATGATCCTCGCGTTCTACCGCCTCGGAAGCTGGATCCCCACGCCCGGTGTCGACCCGGATGCGATCCAGAGCTACTTCAACGGCTCGGGCGTCGGGGGCACCGTACTCGGCCTGCTGAACATCTTCTCGGGCGGCGCGCTCTCGCAGTTCGCGCTCTTCGCGCTCGGGATCATGCCCTACGTCACCGCGTCGATCATCCTCCAGCTCATGACGGTCGTGATCCCTCGGCTCGAGCAGCTGCAGAAGGAAGGTGAGGCGGGGTACGCGAAGATCAACCAGTACACGCGCTACCTGACCGTCGCGCTCGCGGCGCTGCAGGCGGCCGGCTACTCGTACCTCTTCCACCGGCAGACGATCAACGGCCATTCCGCGCTCGACCTGAACGCCGGCCGCTTCGTCCTCATCGTCGTCTCGCTCTCGGCGGCGACGACGCTGCTCATGTGGATGGGGGAGATGATCACGAAGCGCGGAATCGGCAACGGGATCTCGCTCCTGATCTTCGCGTCGATCCTCTCGGGGCTTCCGGGCGGTCTGCGCGCCTGGTACAACGGCACGACGCTCGAGCGCCTCGCCTTTCCGCTCCTGGCGCTCGCCATCATCGTCGCCGTCGTCTTCGTCCAGGAAGGCCAGCGGCGGATCCCCGTCCAGTACGCGAAGCGCATGGTCGGCCGGCGGATGACCTCCGGCGGCTCCACCTACATGCCGCTCCGCGTGAACATGGCCGGCGTGATCCCGATCATCTTCGCCGCCGCGGTCATGGCCTTCCCGCCGACGGTCGCGCAGTTCTTCCCGCAGACGCAGGGCTTCATCAACAGCCATTTCACGCCGAGCGCCTTCAGCTACCTGCTCGTGCAGGCGGCGCTGATCGTGATCTTCACGTACTTCTACACGGCGGTTCAGTTCAACCCGGTCGACCAGGCGGACAACCTGCGCAAGTACGGCGGGTACATCCCGGGCATCCGGCCGGGGCCGCCGACCGCCCAGTACCTCGACCGCGTGCTGACGAGGCTTACGCTTCCCGGCTCGATCTTCCTCGCGCTCGTCGCGACGCTGCCGACCCTCTTCATCCGCTACGGAGGGTTCTCGCAGGCGACGACGCAGGCGCTCGGGGGTACGTCGATCCTCATCGTGGTGGGCGTCGCACTCGACACCATGCGCCAGATGGAGTCGCAGATGATGATGCGCCACTACGAGGGCTTCCTGAAGTAGCCGACGGGCCATGGCGCTCGACGTCGTCATCCTCGGCCCGCCGGGGGCGGGCAAGGGTACGCAGGCTCACCGCATCGCCGAGGACACGGGCATCCCGCACATCGCGACGGGCGACATCATCCGCGCGATGAAGGAGGAGGACTCGGATCTCGGCCGCGAGGTCAAGGCTGTGTACGACCGGGGCGACCTCGTCTCGGACGACCTGATGATCGAGCTGATCCGGAACCGCCTCGCCGAGGGCGACACGGCGAACGGCTTTCTCCTCGACGGCTTCCCGCGCACGATCGCCCAGGCCGATGCGCTCGACCGGATGCTCGACGAGATCGACCGCGAGCTCTCGGTGGCGCTCCAGTTCCAGCTGCCGGAGGAGATCGCTGTCGAGCGGCTCGCCGGCCGGGCCCGCGACGAGGGGCGGACGGACGACACGCCGGAGGTCATCCGGCATCGACTCGAGGTCTTCCACGCGCTCACGGAGCCCGTGATCGGCTACTACCGGACGAAGGGGATCCTCGTGGGCATCCACGCCGAGCGGAGCGTCGACGAGGTCTTCGCCGAGGTCCAGGACGTGCTCCAGACGGCGGCCGCGCGATGATCGTCCGCAAGTCGGAGAGAGAGATCGAGACGATGGCGCGAGCGGGCCGAGTGGTGGCAGAGACGCTTGCGCTCCTCGCCGAGCAGGCGCAGCCCGGCGTGACGACGCAGGAGCTCGACGAGGCCGCAGAGGAGTTCATCCGAGGTCAGGGAGGCGTCCCGACTTTCAAGGGCTACCGCGGCTTTCCGGGATCGATCTGCACGTCGCCGAACACGATGGTCGTGCACGGGATCCCGGGCGACTACCGGCTCGAGGAGGGGGACGTCCTCTCGCTCGACGTCGGGGTCACGCTCGACGGGCTCGTGGCCGACTCGGCCGCGACCGTGCCGGTCGGCGAGGTCGACACCGACGCGCGAAGACTCCTCGAGACGTGCGAGGCCGCGCTCGCAGCCGGGATCGAGCAGGCGCGGGCCGGAAACCACGTCGGGGACATCTCGGCAGCCGTCCAGCAGGCGACCGAGTCGGCCGGCTTCGGCGTCGTCCGCTCGCTCGTCGGGCACGGTGTCGGCCGCTCGATGCACGAGGAGCCGCAGATCCCGAACTTCGGCGAGCCGGGCTTCGGCCCGCGCCTCGCGTCCGGGATGACCCTGGCGATCGAGCCGATGATCACAGCCGGCACCCCTGACGTGTACGTCGCCGACGACCGCTGGTCGATCTACACGCGCGACGAGTCGCTGGCAGCCCATTTCGAGCACACGGTCGCGGTGACCGAGGACGGCCCGAGGATTCTGACGCTGGCGCGAGAACCCTCTTTGCTACGATAGATCGTCGCGGCTCGGCCGAGCTTTGCGCTGTTGCCGACCGTGATTTCTCTATGAAAGTGCGCGCTTCCGTCAGACCCATGTGCGATCGCTGCCGCGTGATCAAGCGGCACGGAAAAGTGCTGGTCATCTGCACGAATCCGCGGCACAAGCAACGGCAGGGCTAGAGAGAAAGCGAGAGAGACTTGGCACGAATCGCAGGCGTCAACCTTCCCCGCGAGAAGCGGCTCGAGGTCGCGCTCACCTACATCTACGGCATCGGCCCCGCGACCGCGCGCAAGGTGTGTGCGGAGCTCGGCCTTTCCTCCGACGAGAAGGTTCGGGACCTCACGGACGAGGAGGTCACGAAGCTGCGCGGCTACATCGACGCGAACCTCGAGGTCGAGGGGGAGCTCCGCCGTGACCGCACGCAGAACATCAAGCGCCTGCAGGAGATCGGCTCGTACCGTGGCTTTCGCCATCGTCGCGGCCTGCCCGTGAACGGGCAGCGCACGAAGACGAACGCCCGTACGCGCAAGGGCCCCAAGAAGACCGTCGGCCGCGGCAAGAAGGCCGCGCAGAAGACGTAACGGAGGATGGCCTAGATGGCACCTCCGCGCAGAGCAGCCAAGGGCCGGACGCGCCGCCGCGTCAAGAAGAACATCGCGATCGGGCAGGCCCACATCAAGACGTCCTTCAACAACACGATCGTCACGCTCACGGACCGCGAGGGCAACGTGATCGCGTGGGAGAGCGCGGGCTCGGCGGGCTTCAAGGGCTCGCGCAAGTCGACGCCGTTCGCCGCGCAGGTCACCGCCGACTCCTGTGCGAAGAAGGGCATGGAGCACGGCCTCCAGAAGGTCGAGGTCTTCGTCAAGGGCCCGGGTTCCGGGCGCGAGACGGCGATCCGCTCGCTCCAGGCCGCCGGGCTCGAGGTGCTCGGCGTCCGCGACGTCTCTCCGCAGGCCCATAACGGCGTCCGTCCCAAGAAGCGAAGGCGGGTGTAATGGCGGCCCCCTTCCTCACATCTCGCACCGTTCGGAAGCCTGCAACGCGTCGCATGGCGGCGTCCTCGGTCGCGTCCCTAGCCTCCGGCTACGCACCCTCCCTGCGTCCTTGCCCTGCTCGCGTTTCGGCGCCAACCGGCACGACCTGCTCGGAAGGTGACCGCTAGTGGCTAGGGAGAACCTCGGCAAGAAATGCCGCCAGTGCCGGCGCGAGGGCATGAAGCTCTTCCTGAAGGGGGAGCGCTGCCTCACGGAGAAGTGCGCCGTCGAGCGGCGCAGCTACCCGCCGGGCGAGCACGGGCGCGGACGGATCAAGCAGTCTGAGTACCTGCTCCAGCTGCGGGAGAAGCAGAAGGCGCGCCGCTACTACGGGATCCTGGAGCAGCAGTTCCGCGGCTACTACGACAAGGCGTCGCGGCGCTCGGGAATCACCGGTGAGGAGCTCCTCCGGATGCTCGAGACGCGACTCGACAACGTCGTCTACCGGCTCGGCTTCGCGGCCTCGCGCGCGCAGGCGCGGCAGCTCATCCGCCACGGCCATTTCCAGGTCGGCGGCCGCCGTGTGAACATTCCGAGCTACCAGGTCAAGCCGAACGACGTGGTCTCGCTGAAGCAGGGCAGCCCCGTCGAGCAGGTCGTTCGCGACGCGACCGACCTCACGGCCTCGGTCGCGCCGTGGCTGCAGGCCGACCACGACAACCTCACAGGCAAGGTCTTGCGCCTGCCGGAGCGCGCGGACATCGACGCGCCCGTGCAGGAACAGCTCATCGTCGAGCTGTACTCGAAGTAACCGCGTAAGAAAGGCGATATGGCGACAAGGACGACTCTCATGGAATTCCAGGTGCCGAAGATCACCCACGAGGAGGTCGACGAGCACCACGGCGTCTTCACGATCGAGCCGCTCGACCGCGGCTTCGGCTACACGTTCGGGAACTCGCTTCGGAGGGTGCTGCTCTCCTCGCTCGAGGGCGCGGCGGTCACGTCGGCGAAGATCGAGGGCGTCGCGCACGAGTTCACGACGCTGCCCGGCGTGCGCGAGGACGTCACCGACATCCTGCTGAACCTCAAGAACCTCATCTGCCGTCTGCACGGCGATTCGCCCGAGGTCGAAGTCCGGCTCGAGAAGAAGGGCCCGGGCGCGGTGACGGCCGGGGACATCGAGGCGCCGGCCGATCTCGAGATCCTGAATCCGGAGCTCGAGATCGCCAACCTCTCGGACAAGGGCAAGCTCGAGATGACGCTCACGATCGGGCGCGGGCGCGGGTATCTCCCCGCCGAGCTGAACCGCGGCCCGGACCAGACGATCGGCGTCATCCCCATCGACTCGATCTTCTCGCCGGTGCGGCGCGTCTCGTACGAGGTCGAGGCCGCGCGCGTCGGACAGCGGACTGACTACGACAAGCTCACGCTCGACATCACGACGGACGGCTCGCTCGCTCCGCGCGACTCGATCGGCCAGGCGGCCGAGATCCTCATCCGCCAGCTCGCGATCTTCACCGATCTCGACCGGATCGAGGGGTTCGGTGAGGCCGCCGAGGCCGAGGCCGAGGCGCCTCAGGCGCACGGGATGGAGAACTTCCCCATCGAGGAGCTCGAGCTCGGCGTGCGCAGCTACAACTGCCTCAAGCGCGTCGGCATCGAGACGATCGGCGATCTCGTCTCGAAGTCGGAGGGCGAGCTCGCCGCGATTCCGAACTTCGGGAAGAAGTCGATCGAGGAAGTCTCCGAGACCCTCGCGGCGCACGGGCTCACGCTCCGCGACGAGTAGGACGATGCGCCACCAGCGACGAGGACGGAAGCTCGGCCGCGACCCGGCCCACCGCAAGGCGCTGTACGCGAATCTCGCCTCGGCGCTGATCGAGCACGGGCGCATCAAGACGACGCAGGCGAAGGCGAAAGAGGTTCGCCCGATCGTCGAGCAGATGATCACCCTGGGCAAGCGCGGGGACGTCGCGGCGCACCGGCAAGCGGTCGCATTCCTGCGCTCGAAGGCGATCGCGCACCAGCTCTTCTCCGATGTGGCGCCGCGCTTCGCGGACCGCCCGGGTGGCTACACCCGGATCGTCAAGCTCGGCCCGCGCCAGGGCGATGCGGCCGAGATGGTCTATCTCGAGCTCGTCGACTACGTCCCCGAGCGGAAGCCGGCACCCGTAGCCGGATAGGCACGACCCGGCTCGTCGTTCTCACCGTCCTCCTGCTCGCGCTCGCAGCGCTGGCGGACGCAGTCCGGCGCGACGACGCGCCGCACGCCCGCGCGGCGCGCGTGGACGTCGCGCTCCCAGTGCCACACGCCTGCCGACCTGTCCACGTTCGCATGCGCTATCCGGACGGGCGGAAGGTGTTCGCGTTTCGCGGCTGCACGTCGCGAGCGTGAGCCGGCGGAGGCCGCTCCATCGGTCGCGTTTCGCTCGCCTCCTGACGGTCGTCGCGTTCGCCGCGGCGGCGCTCAGCTTCTTCCTGCCCTTTCTCGCGATCACCGAGGAGCGGCACGCGCGCGCAACCGGTCTGGAGCTCGTGACGAAGGACGCACACTTCTCCGGCCGCTACGTCCACGGGTCGTACATCGGGGAGGTGGAGCTGATCGTTCGCCGGTCGCGCCGGCCGGCGATCGGCGCGCTGGGCCTCGCGATCCTCGGCTTCGTCGCGGCGCTCGTCCCCGGTCGCCGGGCGGAGTGGACAGCCCTCGCCCTCGCCGTCGCCGGGCTGCTCGCGCTCGGCGTGCTGTGGCGCGTGACGACGATGGCGTTCATCTCAGCCGATCACCGCTACGGCTTCGCCCTCTCGGCCGCGTTCTTCGCCGCGGCGCTCGGGCTCGTCGCGGCGCGCCTGCGGAGCTACTACCGCCAGTGGGCGGCGTGAAGCTCAGGCTCGTGCTCGAGTACGACGGGACCGGATTCGCCGGCTGGGCGACGCAGCCCGGCCTCCGGACGGTCGAGGGCGAGCTACGCGCCGCGCTCGACCGCGTCTTTCGGGGGTGGGAAGGCCTCGGCGTCGCAGGACGGACGGACGCGGGCGTGCACGCGCTCGGGCAGGTCGCGAGCCTCGACGCAACCGGCGGGCCTCCGGCCGAGCGCGCGGCCGAAGCGCTGAACGCCGCCTTACCCGACGACGTCTCCGTTCTCGCCGTCACGCGGGCGCCCGACGACTTCCACGCGCGTTTCTCGGCTCTTTCGCGCTCGTATCGCTACAGGATCCTCCGTCGCCGCACGCCTTCGCCGTTCGAGCGCGCCAGGGCCCTTTGGCACCCCCGCGAGCTCGACGAGCCCGGGCTCTCCGAGTCCGCCGAGCGGCTCCTCGGCCGGCACGATTTCCGCGCGTTCACGCCCACGGAAACGCAGCACGACGTCTTCGCCCGCACCGTTTCGGCGGCCGCGTGGGACCGTGACGGCGACGTGCTCGCGTTCACGATCACCGCGGACAGCTTCCTGCGCCACATGGTCAGGACGCTCGTCGGCACGATGCTCGAGCAGGACCCGGGCTCGGTCGCCCGCCTGCTCGAGGGGCGGCCGCGGAGCGAAGCGGGATCGACGGCGCCGCCCTGGGGCCTCTACCTCGAGCACGTGGAGTACGCGGGCTAGATTCTCGCTATGGCGACGAAGACGGCGACCAAGGTTGCCGGGCGGGTCGACGAGCTCCGCAAGCTCGTCGAGCACCACATGTACCGGTACTACGTCCTGGACGACCCGGAGATCTCGGACGCCGAGTTCGACCGCCTCTGGGACGAGCTTCTCACGCTCGAGCGGGAACATCCCAGGCTGCAGACCGCCGACAGCCCGACCCAGCGCGTCGGCGCCCCGCCCTCCGACAAGTTCTCGAAGGTCGGGCATCCCACGCCGATGGGCTCGCTCGAAAAGGTCACGACGGACGAGGGGCTGGAGAAGTGGCACGCCGACGTGGTCAAGCGGCTCGGCACGACCGACGTCCGGTACGTGACGGAGCCGAAGATAGACGGCCTCTCGATCAACCTCGTCTACGAGAACGGCGTCTTCGTCCGCGGCGCTACGCGCGGCGACGGCCGGCGCGGCGAGGACGTCACGCCGAACCTCAGGACGATCAAGGCGATCGGGCTCCGGATGCAGCTCGTGGACGGGGAGACGCCGCCTCCGCTCCTCGAGGTGCGCGGCGAGGTCTACCTGCCGCTCTCCGGCTTCAACGAGCTGAACCGGCGGCTGGTCGAGGAGGGAAAGAAGCCGACGCCGAATCCGCGCAACGCCGCGGCGGGTTCACTGAGGCAGAAGGATCCGTCTGTGACCGCCGCGAGGCCGCTCTCGGTCTGGATCCACGGGCTCGGCCGGCGCGAGAGCCTGCCGGCCGAGGGCCACTGGGAGGCGCTCGAATGGCTGCGCGCGCACGGCTTCCGTACGAACCCGTTCGCCGAGCGCCACGAGGCGATCGACACGGTGGCGAAGGCCTGCCGCGAATGGGAGAAGCGCCGAATCGAGCTCGACTACGAGATCGACGGGATCGTGATCAAGGTGGACTCGTTCGCGCAGCAGGAGCGGCTCGGCTCGCTGCACGAGCGCCCGCGCTGGGCCCGCGCCTTCAAGTGGGCGCCCATGACCGCGACGACGACGCTGGAGAAGATCCTCATCCGGGTCGGGCGGACCGGCGCGCTCAACCCGTGGGCGCTGCTCGAGCCGGTGGAGGTCGGCGGCGTGACCGTCTCGCGCGCCACGCTCCACAACGAAGAGGACATCAACCGCAAGGAGATCCGGGAGGGCGACGTCGTGATCGTCCAGCGTGCCGGCGACGTGATCCCGCAGGTCGTCGGCCCGGCCGGGGAGCACGCGCCCGGAACGAAGCGGTTCCGGATGCCGAAGCGCTGCCCGCTCTGCAAGGCCGAGATCGTGAAGCCGGAAGGCGAGGCGATGCACCGGTGCCCGAACGACGACTGCCCCTCGCGCGGACTCGAGTCGCTGATCAACTGGGTCCAGGCCGCGGCAGACATCGAGGGCGTCGGCGAGCAGTCCGTCAGGCGGCTCTGGGACGTCGGCCTCGTGCGCACGCTCCCCGACCTCTACCGGCTGACCCAGGAACAGCTCATGAAGCTCGACGGCTACGCCGAGACCTCCGCCGCGGCCGCGATCGCCTCGATCGAGGCGTCCAAGGCGATTCCGTTCGCGCGCGTGCTGTTCGGGCTGAACATCCCGGACGTGGGCTGGGTCACGGCCCAGTCACTTGCCCGGTACTTCGAGAACGTCGATCGTCTCCTCGCCGCCGACGCGGACGCGATCGAGGAAGTCGACGGCGTCGGCCCCGACCGGGCCGCGTCGATTGCCGCCTGGTTTGCGGACGAGCGCAATCGCGCGTTCGTGGCCGAGCTCCGCTCGCTCGGCCTCCGCTTCGAGCTCGGCGACGAAGACCGGCCGAAGGAGGGCCCGCTCACCGGGAGGACGTACGTGATCACGGGGACGCTCGAGCGCTTCTCGCGCGAGCAGGCAGCCGCAGCGCTCGAGGCGCTCGGAGCCAAGGTCACGAACTCCGTCTCCTCGAAGACGACGGCCCTCGTAGTCGGCGAGGAGCCGGGCGCCTCCAAGCTCTCGAAGGCGCAGAAGACGGGCGTCGAGCTTCTGGACGAGCCCGCCTTCGAGCGGCTGCTCGCAGGCGAGGACTAGCCGGCAGCGAGGACCTGGGCGAAGCGGTCCTGCGCCGCGCGCGCGCTGTAGACGGGAACCGGGTTCCCGTTCATGAGGATCGAGAAGACGTAGCGTGTGCCGACGAATCCCGACAGGGCGGAGGCGCGTAACGTCGTTCCCGTCTTCGCGCGCACCGTGCCTCGTGCCGGGCCCGAGCGCATGCGGTCGTCGAGCGTGCCGTCGACTCCCGCGATTGCGAGCGACCTGTAAAGCGGCTGCGCGACGACCGGGTCGCTCCACGCGGAGATCAGGAGCGCGGCTATCGCACGGGCCGTCAGGCGGTCGTAGTCCGACAGGCCGGATCCGTCCACGATCCGAACGCCGCGGAGCGGGACGCCGCGCTCGCCGAGCACGCGGCGAACGACCCCCGCTCCGGCCGCCGTCGTCCCGTGACCCCGTTTCACGGCACCGAGCTCCTTGAGGAGCATCTCGGCGATCACGTTGTCGCTCGCCTTGTTCATGCGCCTCACGATCGAGACGAGCCGCGGTGACGTTACGCTCGCGAGCGGGACGGCCGTCGCGCCGGCGCGCCCCTTCCGGGGGCGATGGGCGACCGTCACGCCGGCGCGCCCGAGCGCCGCGGAGAACTGGGAGGCGGCGACGCGCGCGGGGTCGTACACGGTGAAGGGGCCGATCATGCCCTCGTCGACCATGAGCGCCGAGAGGGGGGAGCATTCCAGCCGGAAGTAGGACGGCTTCCAACCCGGCGCCGTCCTGACCCTGTCGAAGTAGGACTCGTCGCCGAGTACGCGGCCGGTGACCCGCGTGATGCCGGAGTCTCGAATCCTCCGGGCCAGGACGCGGAGGTCGGCCCGACTGAGCGTCGGATCGCCGAACCCCTTGAGGACGAGGCTTCCGATCCAGACCGAGCCGGCCCTTCTCCCCGATCCGAGCACGTACGTCGGAATCCGGAACCCGGGCCCGAGCCGGTCGAGCGCCGCGAGCGCGACGGTGAGCTTCTCGTTCGACGCCGGCCGGAGCGACCGGCCCGCGTGGCGACCGTAGACGTTGCCCCCGTTCCCTAGCGAGACGGCCAGGACACCGGTACGCGAGGCGCCCGAGCCGCGCAGGGCCGAGGTGAGCCGCGTCGCCAGCGACGCGTCCGCGCTCGGCGCGAGCGTCGCCACCGCCGCCACGGCGGCGATCAGGAGTGCCGGCGTCCTCGGTCGCCCCATGCTCCCCTCTATCGGCGGGTTAGGACCTCGCCGCCAGCGAAGATAGGTCTACCGGCCCATGTTCCTGCGAACCGGCGACCTCGATAATGGATCGCGGTATGCCCGAAGACCTCGCCCTCCTCGCCGCTCGAATCGATGCGCTCATTCTCGATCGCGAAAGCGCCTCGTCCCCGGCGCTCCTCGCGAAGCTGGAGCATACGTTGACCGACGGCTATGCACGAGCTCTCGAGCTCGAAGCGGCGCGCTGGCGTATGGAGCGCGAGATCACGGAGCTCGCCGCCCGGATCTCGACGAGCGACGACGCCGAGGAGCTTCGCGTACTCGTCGACCGGCTCGGCGTGGCCGACCGCGAGCTCGGCCAGCTCCGAACGCGGCTGCAGCGGCTCAGGCAGCGCGTCGACTCGGTGCGCGCGACGCTCGCGCACGAGGACGCGTACGTGCGAGCCTCCGAAGCGGCCGGCTAGGCCTTCAATCCCTCCTAGACGAGGCCGCTGCGCACGGCGTAGACCGCAGCCTGGATGCGGTTCTCGATCTGCAGCTTCATCAGGATGTTCGAGATGTGATTCTTCACCGTCTTCGGGCTGATGAAGAGCTCGCGCGCGATCTCGGCGTTGTCCTTGCCGTTCGCGATCAGCTTGAGCACCTCGATCTCCCGCTCCGAGAGCTCGGCGCGGATCGTCTCGGCCGCGTCGCGGCTCGAGCTCTGCGCGCGCAGCCGCTGCAACATCTTGCTTGCGATCTGAGGGGAGATCAGAGCCTCGCCGGCCGCCGCCGCCCGGATTCCTTCGACGAGCTGCTGGATCGAGGAGTCCTTCAGGAGATAGCCGCACGCGCCGGCCATGACTGCGTTGATCACGTCCGCGTCGTCCGCCGAGATCGTCAGGACGACGACCCGGGTCAGCGGGGCTACCGCCGCGAGCTGCCGGGTCGTCTCCACGCCCGAGATCCCGGGCATGTTGAGGTCCATGACGACGACGTCGGGCGCGAGGTCGGTGACGATTCGCAGTGCCGTGTGCCCGTTCGGCGCCTCGGCGACCACGTCCACGCCCTGCTCCTCGAGCAGATTCCGAAGGCCCGTCCGGAAGAGGTCGTGGTCGTCGACGAGGACGACTCGAAGGTCGTCCAGGCTCTTCGACTCCGGCCGTCCGGACGTCTCGGTCCCGGTTGCCGCTTCCCCCCCGTGCACCGTGTTCTCAGTGTAGTCCTCACTCCGACGAGTTGAAAACCCGCCAGAGCCCACCGAGATCTAGTAGGAGGGGTTGGCGAAACGTCGCTCAGCCGGTGTTTCGTCAAACCTCCTACTAGTGGATCGTGATCGTCACGGTCCTCCGGCCCCAGGCGAGCGCTTGCGCGCGCGTGGGGAACCACAGGTCGATCGTGTAGCCCATGACGGCCGAGCCCGTGTCTGCGGCGACGCCCTCGCCGTAGCCCGGGATGGTCATGCTCGTCCCGAGCGGGATCACGGCCGGGTCGACCGCGACGACGCCCCACCCGACCGGCACGCCGGTTGCGGTCGTTCCACTGAGCGAGTAGCCGGTCGCGGTGACGGTCAGCCGCCGGCTGCCGCTCACCGGGCCTCCGCCGCCTCCGCCGCCTCCGCCGTCTTCTCCGCCTTCTTCAACGCCTGCGCCCCCTGCGCCGGGCGAGCCTCCCCCGGACGGCGTCGACTGCGCGGAGAGCACGGAGGCCTGCTCGGTCAGGGCGGCGATCCGGTCTTGCGTGACGCGGCGCCGGCTCGCGAGCGAGGCAAGGTACGACTTCCGCTCGGTCTGCGCGGCAACGAGGGCGGACCGGGTCGCCTCGAGCTGTGACGTAACGGCCTGCAGCTGAGCCTGCCGAGCGGCGAGCTCGGCGACAGCGCGTCTCAGCGTGGCGCGGGCGGCCTTCGTCTGAGCGATGATCGCCTTGTCCTGACCGGCGAGGCGGTCGAGGTGGTCGAGCGTCGTGATCGCCTCGTCGAGAGAGCCCGCCCCCAGGAGGAGCGCGAGAGGATCGACGTCGCCTTCCATGTACAGCGCGCGCAGCCGCTCTTCGAGCTCGGCCTCGGCCGTGTTCGCCGCCTGACGCGCGATCGCGAGGTGGTGCCGCGCCAGGGCCTCCCGTGCGGCGACGGACGTGGACTCGGCGCGCAGAGCGGCGAGCCGCGTCTCTGCCCGACGGAGCTTCGACTCGAGCCCGTAGAGCTCGAGGAGCACGCTTCGGCGCTTCGAGGCGATCGCCGCGTCCGTCGCCTGGAGCTCGTCGATCTGCGCACCGAGCGACGGGTCGTCGGCGCCCGCTCCCGAGGCGCTTACGAGGAGGACCGCGACGGCGAGGACGCCGGACGCGACTGGGCCACGCGCTCGCACGAAGCGAGCAGCGTAACACCCATGCGGACGGCTTGTTCGGCCCCGGCCCCGCGGCTGACTTGCATCGTCAGGAGACGTTGCTAGAGTGCCCGGCTTGTGGCGTCGCCCAGCCCCTTCGCGCGCCGTCTACCAGGCCGTCCGACGGTCGTGATCGCAACCCGTAAGCGTGTAGCGCAGGCTCTCATGCTCGCGGTCGCGGTCGGGCTGCTCGGGGCGGCGCCGGCGCTCTCCTCGCCGCAGACGGCTGCCAAGCAGGCCGAAGCCCAGCGCGTGCTGACGGAGATCCAGCAGATCGACGTGGGGCTGGAGAAGGTGATCGAGGCGTACAACGCGGCGCAGTCGAAGCTGCAGGCGATCGAGGCCGAGCAGCGGACGAACGAACGCCACCTCGAGATCGCGCGTCAGAACTACAGGCGCGCGCAGACGTCGCTCGCGCAACGCCTCGTCTCCATCTACACGTCCGGCGACGAGAGCGCGATCGAGGTCGTCCTCGGTGCGACGAGCCTGACCGAGCTCGTCGACCGGCTCGACGCCGTCAGCCGCGTGTCCGAGCAGGACAGGCGGGTCGTTCGCGAGATCGTCACCTTCCGGGCCGAGATCAAGCGGCGCGAGGCTGCGCTCGCCAAGGCCCACGCCGCGCAGGAGCAACTCGTCGCCGCGCAGGCCGCGAAGAAGCAGGAGATCGAGCGCCAGCTGGCGCAGCGCAAGCAGCTGCTCGCCACGATCAAGAGCCAGATCGCGCAGATCGAGGCCGCCGAGGCCGCCCGGCAACAGAAGCTCGCGGCACAGGCGCAAGAGCGCCTGGCGGATTCACAGCCGTCGGGCGGGGGCGGCGGGAGCAGCAGTGGTGGCGGCGGCGGCGTCGGGTCGACGCCGGACGGGGCCGGAGGAAGCCCGCCACCCTCGACGCACGGCGGCGTCGTGAGCGTCGCGATGCGCTACCTCGGCGTGCCGTATGTCTGGGGCGGCGCCTCGCCGAGCGGCTTCGACTGCTCGGGCTTCACGATGTACGTCTACGCCCAGGTCGGCGTCTCGCTCCCGCACAACGCAGCGGCGCAGTACTCGATGGGCACGCCGGTCTCGCGCGCGAGCCTGCAGCCCGGCGATCTGGTGTTCTTCGGCGGCCTCGGCCACGTGGGGCTCTATATCGGCGGAGGCCAGTTCATCCACTCTCCGCACAGCGGCTCGTACGTGAAGATCGACTCGATTACGGGCTGGTACGCATCGACGTACGTCGGCGCCCGCCGCTACTGACGAGGGACTAGGCCGCTTCAGCTGCGCCCGCGAGGTGCTTGCGGATGCGCACGCGCGTTCCCGCGTCGGTCGAGGCGAACTCGACCTCGTCCGCGAGCGCGACCATCAGAGGAAGGCCACGGCCTCGCTCCTCGCCGGCGCCGAAGTCGAGCCGAAACGTCCCTGAGTCGAGGACCTCGACCTCCATCCCCTTCCCGGTGTCCAGCACCGCGACCTCGACGGCCTGCTCCTCTTCGCCGGTGCGCTTGAGCGCGTTCGCAAGCGCCTCGGTCGCGGCGACCTTGAGCGCGAAGCGGGCGTCGGACGGGAACGCCGGCGGGGCGAGCTCGTCGACGGCTGCGCGCAACGCGGCGGCCGAAGCGGGCTCGTCGCGCAGCGTCAGGTGTCGGGCGGGCGTCATCTGCTCCAGGTCTCGCAAGATGTCGGTGCGCCTTCGTTCGGCGCTCGCTCGTGGAATTAATTCATACCCATCTCGATATGCCGGGAAACGGATAACCGGCTTTGAACGCGGATTTCGTGGCGGTGCAGGGAAGTCGGCGGGGGGAGAGAATTCCTCCCTCCTCAGCTAGGCTTTTTCCGCGGCGATGCGCACTATCTGGAACGGATCGATCAACTTCGGCCTGGTCAACATTCCGGTTGGCCTCGCGGTCGCGCAGCAACGTCAGGACACAGCCTTTCGGACGCTGCACCGGGAGTGCGGCACTCCGATCAAGCAGAAGCGCTACTGCCCGCTCCACGAGCGCGACGTCGAGGCAGACGAGCTCGTAAAGGGCTGGGAGTTCGCGAAGGGGCAGTTCGTCATGGTCGAGGAGGAAGACCTCGAGGCGATCGCGCTCCAGCGCTCGCAATCGATCGACATCCTCCGGTTCGTCCCCCTCGCCGACGTCGATCCCATCTACTTCGACCGCGCCTACTACCTCGCGCCCGCGAGCGCTATGGCACAACGGCGACCGTACGTGCTCTTGCTCAAGGCGATGCAGGAGAAGGACGTCGCGGCCGTCGGGAAGTTCGTCCTCTGGGGCAAGGAGAACCTGTGCCTCATCCGCCCGCTCGGCGACTCGCTCGCGCTGGAGACCCTCTACTACGCCGAGGACGTCCGTGCACGCGCAGAGATCGACGAGGCTGTGGGAGAGACGGAGGTCTCGGAGCCCGAGCTCACGATGGCGCTGCAGCTCGTCGAGAGCCTCGTGGGCGAGTTCGATCCGGTCGAGTACGAGAACGAGTACCGCCGCGACCTCCGGGCGATGCTGGAAGCGAAGCTGGCCGGAGAGGAGATCACGCGCCCCGAGCCGGCGGCGCCGGCGCCGGTCGTCGATCTCATGGAGGCGCTCCGCGCGAGCGTGGCGGAGGCGCAGAAGCAGAAGGGCTCGTCCGGGCGCAAGCGGACGAAGCAGAGCGGCACGCGCAAGCGGGCCGCCGCGCGCGGCTAGCGGTTCGAGCCTTGGTTAGTGGAGGCGTTCGCCGGTGCTGGTGAGCGCCGCGAGGTGAGCCTGGAAGAGGCTCTTGTCGATCTTGCCGTGGTAGATCGGGATCGACTCCTCGACGCAGAGGCGGATGACCTCCTGCCGGTCGATCCCCAGCTCCTTCGACAACTCCTCGGGCGTGTAGTGGTTCGGCACCGACTCGCTCCTTTCCCTTCGGCAACAAAAAACCCGCCGCAGGATGCAGGCGGGCTCGTCTAGCTCCGATCCTCTGGACGGGCTGCCACTAGAGGCTCGCCCGCTGTCCTTCGAAGTCCATGCCCCAAGAATAAGGTCCGCGCGTGTCGTCGGCAACGCCGATCGTCCTCGTGCACGGCCTGCCCGGTTCGTCCCTCGTCTGGTATGAGCTGGCCGCGCTGCTCGCGGCCGAGCGGCGCGTCCTCGTCCCGGAACGCGCGGCTCGCGGAGCCGACCCGGTCGAGGCGATTCTCGCGGCGGCCGAGCGGGAGCGGGCCGTTCCATTCGTCCTGGCCGGCCATTCCGAAGGCGGGCTCGTCGCCCTGCGAGTCGCGCTCGAGCGACCGAATGCCGTTCGTGCCCTCGTTCTCGCAGCGCCGCCCGACGTGGGCGATCTCCGGCTCGAGCTCGATCGGATCTCATGCCCGGCGCTCGTTCTTTGCGGTGCGCGTGACCGGACAGCTCCGGTGGACGGCGCCTTCGAGCTCGCACGCCGCCTGCGCGCGCCGGTGCGAACGATCGCTGCGGCCGGCCATCTGCTCGTATCCGAGCGTGCCGCGGCGTGCGCGGCAATCCTCGTTCGTTTTCTAGACGGGATTGGGTAGGTCCACGAACTCCCAGGCGACGTCGAACTCGTCGGCGATCCGAGCGGCGAGCGCCTGGACGCCGAGCGTCTCGGTCGAATAGTGCCCCGCGGCGACGAAGTGGATCCCGGCTTCCTTGGCGGCGTGCTTGGTCGGCTCCGCCGCCTCGCCCGTGAGAAAGCAGTCGTAGCCCTCGTTGACTGCAGCCGCGAGGAGGCGCGCGGCACCACCTGAGCAGACGGCGATGCGCTCGATCTGTTCCGGGCCGTACGGAAAGACCGTGGGCATCCGGCCGAGGCGCTTGTGCACGCGGTCGGCGAGCTCGTCGCTCCCGAGCGGCTCGGCGAAGCGGGCGCCGAACCCGACCTCGTCGAAGCGGTCCTCGACCGTCGCGCCGAGCTCCTGCACGAGGAGCGCGTTGTTCCCCAGCTCGGCGTGCGCGTCGAGCGCGAGATGGTAGGCCGCGAGCGTCATGTCTCCGGAGAAGAGGGCGACGAGGCGGCCGCGAAGCGTCTCGTCGACGACGCGCGGATCGCGGTCCCAAAAGAGCCCGTGGTGGACGAGGACGAGCTGCGCCCCCGCTGCGGCCGCCCGCTCGAAGAGATCGCGGGAAGCCGAGACGCCGCAGACGATCTTCTCGACGGCCGGCGAGCCGACGACCTGGAGGCCCACGGGGCCGAAGTCGGGGTATGCCGCCACGTCGAGAAGCTCGTCGGCGAACGCGAGGATCTCGTCACGAGCCGCCATCGAATCTTCCTCGGCTAACCTATCCACGCTCGGGGTGTAGCGCAGCCTGGTAGCGCGCGCCGTTCGGGTCGGCGAGGTCCCCGGTTCGAATCCGGGCACCCCGATTTGGCACCTCGCTTCCTCCTCGCAACGCTCGGCTCAATCGTCGGGCTGCTCGTGCTCGCCGCGTGCGCCGGCGAGGTGCGGGAGACGCGCGCGGCCTCGAAGCCGAGCTCGGGCGGATATCCGGTCGCCGAGCCCGCACGCGCGCCGGACTTCGTCCTGCGCGACCAGCAGGGAAGGTCGGTGCGGCTTTCGAGTCTGCGTGGGAATGTCGTCGTCCTGAGCTTCCTCTACACGAACTGCCCGGACGTCTGTCCCCTGATCGCCGACAAGATGAACCGCGTCCTGCGACAGCTCGGAGAAGAGCGGAACCAGGTTCGCATGCTCGCCGTGAGCGTCGATCCTCGCGGCGACACGCCGCGCGCGGTCCGGCGCTTCGTGCGGCTCCACCGGCTCCTGCCCGAGTTCCGGTACCTGCGGGGCCCGCGCAACGCGCTCGAGCGCGTGTGGAAGGCGTACGACGTCACGGTCGTCCCCGGGAAGCCCGACCTCGTGACGCACGCGGCCTCCGCGGTCCTCGTCGACCCCGCCGGAAAGCGACGCTTCGTCTACGCGGCCGACTTTCGCGCCCGGGCGCTGCTCCGCGACGTGCGCCGGGTGCTCGCAGCCGCGTGAGCGAGCTTGCCGGGGCGTGGGAGGCGCCGCCCGTCGTGCTCGCCTCCGCGGGGGCGTCGCTCGCCCTCTTCGCGCAGGCATTCGTCCGGTTGCGGCGGCGAGGCCGCACCGATCATGCGCCCTGGAACCGCTTGGCGCTCTTCGTCGCCGCCGTCGCGGTCGCGACCCTCGCCCTCGCGTCGCCCCTGGACGCGGCGGGAGAGGACTACCTCCTCTCCGCGCATATGGTCCAGCACGTTCTCGTCGGCGATGGGGCCCCCGCCCTCGCGCTCGCGGCCCTACGCGGCCCGCTCGTCTTCTTCGTCCTTCCCGGCGCAGTGCTGGCGCGGCTCGCGCGCTCGCCGCTCCGCCGCGTGGCCTCCGTGCTCGTGCGCCCCGGCGTCGCCTTTGCCGTCTGGGCGGTCCCGCTCGGCGTCTGGCACGTTCCGCGGCTCTACGACTATGCGCTCACGCATCAAGCGGTGCACGACCTCGAGCACGCGAGCTTCGTCGTGGGCGGCGTCCTCGTCTGGACCGTGCTCGTCGACCCGGCGCGGCACGGAAGCGTCAGGATCTCGGCGCGGCTCGGCCTCGCCGCGGCCCTGTTCGCGGCAGGACAGGCGCTCTCGTACGTCCTGCTTCTCTCGTTCTCGCCGCTCTACGGCTCGTACGCCGACCAGCCTGAGCGGCTTCTCGGCCTCTCGCCGCTCGCCGACCAGCGCCTGGCCGGCGGAGTGATGATGCTCGAGCAGGCCCTCACGCTCGGGACGGCCGTCGTCCTGCTAGTCCGCTCGGCGCGCCGGCGCGTAGCGCCCGCACGCGCGACGGCGTGACCGCGCCGGCGCCGACCTCCTTCGCCTTCGAGCCGCTCTTCGCAGCGCTCGCCGTCGTCGCGGCGCTTCAGTACGTACGGGCGGCGAGACGTGACCGACCCGGCGCTCGGGCGGTCTACTTCGGCCTCGGGCTCGCGCTCGTCGTGGGAGCGCTGAACTCGCCGCTCGAGACGATCGCCGTCCACTACCTCGTGTTGATCCACCTGCTGCAGAACGTGATGGTCGCCGACTGGGCGCCCCCGCTCCTGATCCTCGGCCTGACCCCGGCGATGCGCGCGACGGTGGCGCGGGCGGCCGGCCCGCTCCTCGAGCGGATCACGAGCCCGAAGGTCGCGCTGCCCGTCTGGCTCGTGGCCTGGTACGGGATCCACCTTGCTGCCTTCTACGACTTCGCGCTCCGCAACCCGTGGGCGCTGAACGTGGAGCACGCGCTCCTGATTGCGGCCGGCCTCGTCTTCTGGTGGCCCGTGCTCTCAGAGGTGCCGCACGCGGTCGGCGCCGGCCTCCGAGTCGGCTATCTCGCGGCCGCGTTCGTCGGATCGGCGTTCCTCGGCCTCGCGCTGACGTTCGCGTCGCAGCCGTTCTACGACTACTACGTGAGCGTCCCGCGGCTCTGGGGCCTCTCGGTCGTCGAGGACCAGAACCTCGGCGGCGTGCTCATGAGCGCCGAGCAGGCGCTCGTCTTCCTCGCCGCGATCGGCTACTTCGTCGTGCGACTCGTGCCGGACGCCGAGGACACCGCGCCTTGACGTCCGACCTCGGGCCAGTGCTCAGCCGGGGAGCGTACGGTCCACGATCGCGGTGCACGCGTTCTCGACGTAGTCGAGACCTGCGGCCTCGGCGATCGCGCGCGCCTCCGGCGAGACGATCCCGAGCTGGAGCCAGAGCGCCTTCGCACCGATCGCGACGGCATCCTCGGCGATCGCCGGGCATGCGTCGGCCCGCCGGAAGACGTCGACGAGGTCGACCGGCTCGTCGAGGTCGCGCAGCGAGGGCACGCACGGGACGCCGAGCACCTCGCTCCTTCCCGGCCGGACCGGAAGCACGCGATAGCCGCGCCCGAGCAGGTGCCGCATGACGCTGTGGCTCGGCCGGGCGGGGTTCGGCGAGGCGCCGACGAGAGCGATCGTGCGCGTCTCGGAGAGGATCTCGGCGGGAGTCGGCATCGCCCCCACCAGGCTATCCTTTGCCGTATGACCGACCGGATCCGCGTTGCCTGCGTGCAGATGAACTCGCAGGGCGTGAAGGCGGACAACCTCGCCAAGGCCGAGGCGCTCGTCGCCCGCGCGGCGGCTACGGGGGCGGACGTCGTGCTGCTCCCGGAGAAGTGGAACGCGCTCGGAACGGCCGAGATTCTGCGCGGGAACGCGGAGCCGCTCGAGGGCGGCGAGACGGTCGAGGCGATGAGCTCGTGGGCCCGCCGCCACGGGATCACGCTGGTCGGCGGGTCGATCACCGAGCAGCGCGACGGGCGCGAGAAGCTCTCGAACACCTCGGTCGTCTTCGACCCCGACGGCGAGATCGCGGCCGTGTACCGCAAGATCCACATGTTCGACGTCGAGGTCGGCGGCCACGTGTACCGCGAGTCGGAGGCGGAGGAGCCCGGCGAAGAGACCGTGCTCTGCGACGTCGAGGGCTGGAAGGTCGGCCTCTCGGTCTGCTACGACCTCCGCTTCCCCGAGCTCTACCGGATCCTCGCGGTCGAGGGCGCTGAGCTCGTGACCGTCCCGGCGGCGTTCACGCTGTACACGGGCAAAGACCACTGGGAGCTGCTCCTCCGCGCCCGGGCGATCGAGAACCAGTGCTACGTCGCCGCGGCGAACGAGTGGGGGGTACACGCCGAAGGGAAGGCGAGCTACGGGCGCTCGACGATCGTCGATCCGTGGGGTGTCGTGCTCGCCCAGGCGCCGGACGAGGATTGCGTTATCTCGGCCGAGCTCGACCGGACGCACATGGAGGAGATCCGGCGCACTCTCCCGTCCCTCGCCAACCGCCAGCCCGCCGCGTACAAGTGGCCGGCCGGGGCGCAGGTGTAGCGAGCGAAGTCGGCGCAGCTCTCTTCGACGTCGACTTCACCATCGCGAAGCCGGGCCCTCTTCTCGGTCCCGAGGGCTATCGCAGCGCCGGCGAGCGGTTCGGCCTCGTGCTCGACCCGGGCCGATATGCCGAGGCGCGCGCCGCCGCTGTCCTGGACCTCAAACATCATCCGGAGCTCGACCACGACGAGGAGATCTGGATTCGCTTCACGGAAGACATCGTGCGCGGCATGGGCGGGTCGGGCCCGCACGTGCGCGACGTCGCCGTAGCGATCACAGACGGCTGGCTGCGCTCGGAGAACTTCGAGCTCTACGAGGACGCGATCCCGACGCTTGCGCTCCTGCGCGAGAGCGGGATCAAGATCGGCCTCGTCTCGAACACGAGCCGGGACCTGGACGCCTTCATCCGCCACTTCGAGCTTCGCGTGGACGGCTGGATCTCCTCGGGCGCGCACGGGAAGGTGAAGCCGAGCCCGACGATCTTCCAGGCGGCGCTCGAGCTCCTCGACGCCGAGCCGGCGAGCGCCGTCATGGTCGGCGACAGCGTCGAGGACGACATCGAAGGCGCACGCGCGCTCGGGATGCGCGCCTTCCTCCTCGACCGCGAAGGGCGCTACCCGGAGCGCGACGACACGCTCCCCGACCTGCACGCGCTTCCGGCCGCGCTCGGGCTCGATGCCGCCTGAGCCGCGTCGCTTGCGGGCGGTCGAAGCGGATCCGTTCACGACCGCGGCGATGCCGCGCGCGCTCGTCTGGGTGCTCGGGCTGGGCGCGTTCGGGCTCGCCTGGTCGATCACGACGGTCGCCGCCTACGTCCCGCCGCTCCTCGCCCGGTTCACGCAGAGCGACACGCTCGTGGGTCTCGTGCTCGCGGCCGAGGGAGGCTTCGCCATCCTGCTTCCTCTGCTCGTCGGTCCGATGAGCGATGCGACCTCGACGTCTCTCGGGCGGCGCCGGCCCTATCTCCTGCTCGCCCTCGGGCCGATGACCGGGACGCTCGCCCTGATCGCCTTCATGCCCTCCTTCGGAGCGACCGCGCTCGCGCTCTTCGCCTTCTTCTTCGCCTACTACGTCTACGAGCCCCCGTACCGCGGTCTCTATCCGGACCTCCTGCCGCCGCACCTCTTCGGCCGGGCCCAGGGCGTCCAGCACCTTTTCCGCGCAGCCGCGCTCGGGGGCGCGCTCGTCGGAGGCGGGTTCCTGTTCGGCGTCTGGCATCCCTTCCCGTTCACGATCGCGGCGCTCGTGACCGGGCTCGTGTGCGGGCTCGTGATCGTCCTCGTACGCGAGCGGCCCGTGCTCGTCCGGCCTCACGACCGGCTCCGCTCCCACTTCGCGGCGCCCTGGCGCATCGTTCGCCGAAACCGCACCGTACGCGGGTGGCTGGTCGCGAACACCGCGTGGGAGGCCACCTTCGCGGGGATGCGGACGTTCGTCGTCCTCTACATCATTCGCGGGCTCGGGCAGCCGCTGTACGTCTCCGCCGTCGTGCTCGCCGTGGTGGCGGCCGGCTACGTCGTGGCCGCCGTCGCGGCCGGCTTCTGGGCGGACGAGTTCGGGCTCGCGCGCGTGATCCTCGGCGGATCCGTCGTCTACGCGCTCATGCTCCTGTCGGCGACCTTCGCGGACTCCTGGCACTGGTGGTACCTCGCGCTCGTCGCGATCGGGGCTCTCGCTGGAGGAACCGTGATGACGCTCGCCTGGGGTCTCCTCTTCAAGGTGATGCCCGAGTCGGACCAGGGCGCGATCACCGGCCTCGGGATCACGACGAAGGGCTTGGGTCTCCTGATCGGGCCGCTTGCGACCGGAGCGGCGATCGACATCTTCCACCCGCACCTCCCTTCGACGGGCGGCTACGCCGCGATGTGGCCGACGGTGGCGCTGCCGGTCGTCGCGGCGCTCCCATTCGTGGCCCGGCTCGTCCCCGTCGAGGCCGGTCGCGCTACACGCAGGGACTGAGGCCCGAGCGGACGAGCCCGAACCCCCAGAGGTCGCCGTGGTAGACGTAGAAGACGCCGTCCGCGAGGTCACGGGAAAATACGAGCGCCGTGTAGCGCCCGCAGGAGCGACTGTCCAGCTCGCCGTAGACCGCGCCGACCCGGCCGCCCTGCGCCCCGAGCGCGAGATGCTCGGGCGTCGCCCAACCGTCGGGCTTCCAGAGCGTGAAGAGCTTTGCCGCCCGGCCCGCGTCGAAGACGACGCCCGTTCCCTGCGGCCGGAAGCGGCGCTCGTTGAAGTACCAGGTCTCCTTCGCACAGTCGCGGCAGACGCCGTGACGCTTGCCCCATACGCGTACGAGCTCGGACTTCGTCATCCCGAGCCGCGCTCCGCCGAGGCTTCGTCCGGGGACGAAGAGACCGCCCGTCGCGGACTCGGCCGCGATTCGCGCAGGCATCGTCAGGGCAGCCGCCGCGGCGACGACGGCTAGCGCGCCAGTAAGGCGGGGCCCCACGACGCGATGGGGGAGACGTCGCCGTCGCGACCGTTCAGCTCGCGGTAGCCGAGCGCGTGCTCGGCCTGCATCATCTTGTGGATCTGCGTCGTGCCTTCGTAGATGATCGGCGCGCGCGCGTTCCGGAAGTAGCGCTCGATCCCGTACTCGCCCGAGTAGCCGTAGGCGCCGTGCACCTGGATCGCGAGGTGGGCGGCGCGGAACGCCGACTCGGTCGCGTGCCACTTCGCGAGGCTGGTCTCGCGCGTGTTCCGGACGCCCTTGTCCTTGAGCCAGGCGGCCTGCATGACCAGGAGCTTCGACGTCTCGTACGCGAGGACCATCTCGGCGATCATGTCCTGGACGAACTGGTTCTTCCCGATCGGCTTGCCGAACGTCTCGCGCTCGCGTGCGTACTCCACCGAGCGTTCCAGACAGGCGCGGATGACGCCGCACGCCCCCGCGGCGACGGTGAAGCGGCCCTGGTCGAGGCCGTACATGGCGATCTCGAAGCCCTGGCCTTCCTCGCCGACCAGGTTCTCGGCGGGCACCTCGACGTTCTCGAAGAAGAGCTCGCCGGTCGAGCCCGCCCAGATGCCGAGCTTGTGCTCGGTCTCCTGCGTCCCGACGCCGGGCCATGAGGTCTCGACGACGAAGGCCGAGATCCCCTTGTGCTTCGCCTCGGGGTCGGTCTTCGCGAACGCGAGGGCGTGGTCGGCCACGACCGCGTACGAGATCCAGTTCTTCTGCCCGTTCAGGATGTACGTGTCGCCCTCCCGGCGCGCGGTCGTTCGCATGGCTGCGACGTCCGAGCCGGCCGCCGGCTCCGTCAGCCCGAAGCACGCGATCTTCTCGCCGCGGGCCTGGGGCGCGAGGTAGCGCTCCTTCTGCTCCTCGTCGGCGTAGCGGAGGAGCGAGAGCGAGTTCAGCCCGACGTGGACCGAGACGAGCGTCCGGAAAGCCGCCTCGCCGCGCTCGATCTCCTCGCACGCGAGCGCCTCGGAGACGAAGTCCATCCCGGCGCCGCCGTACTCCTCGGGAATGACCATTCCGAGCAGCCCGAGCTCGGCCATCCCCTCGACGATCCCCATGTCGAGGTGGTGGTTGATGTCGTTCTCGATCGCGTTCGGGAGGATGCGGTCGTCGACGAACTGCCGCACAGTCGCCTGCACCTCGCGCTGCTCGGAGCTGAGCTCGAAATCCACAGGTCCCTAGTCTAATTCCCCTGAACCGTGCGGCTTTTCCCACTTCTGCAGACGATTCTCGCGCTCGTCCAGCACCAGCCGGCGCCGCTACCGGCGCTGCCCCAGTTGAGCGCGCGCGAGAAGGCGGCACTCGTCGTCGTCTCCGGAGTTCCGGCCCCTCGCGGGGTGGAGGCGGTCATCGTCCGGCCGGGCGACCCCGTCGCCTCGCTGCCGCGCGGGATCCTCGTGCTCGCCGACCAGGAAGGCGGACTGGTGAAGGCGTTTCCGGCGCTGCCGCCGTGGGCGGCCGCATCCGACTACGGGAGCGTCGCAGAAGCGTTCTCCGCGGGAGAGGAGACCGGACGCGCGCTGCGGAGCGCAGGCGTCGACGTCGACCTCGCGCCCGTGCTCGACGCCTACGGCGGGCCCTTAGGCTCGCGCCACTTCCGCCGGACGGCCTTCGCGGTCGCGTTCGCACGCGGCCTCGACGTGGGCGGCGTGGCGGCGTGCGTCAAGCACTTTCCCGGGCTCGGAACCGCACCGATCTCGACCGACGAGGGCCCTCGCGTGCATGCGCGCGTGGTCCCCTCGGAGCTCGCGGGCTTTCGGGCTGCGATCCGCGCCGGCGTACCGTGCGTGATGACGAGCAACGCGCTCTACCGGGCCTTCGGCGGCACCCGCGCGTCGAGCGGGCCCGGCGCGTACAGGCTGCTCCGACGGATGGGCTTTCGCGGGGTTGCGATCACCGACTCGCTCGACTTCGCCGGAAGCGAGCACGCGCTCCCGCTCGCCCGGTTCGCGATCCGGGACGGGGCCGATCTCCTTCTTTTCACGAACGGCGTCGACGCGCTTCGCGCCATCCGTGCGCTCGTTCCGCTCGCCCGGCGCGGCGCGCTCGACCGCCAGGTGACAAGGGTGCTCGAGCTCCGACGAGCCGTCGGGATCCGCAGACCCTGACTGGTAAACTCGCCGACCTCGCATGCGCGCTGAGGCCGGGGTCCAGCCGGTTCGACGGCGGCCTGCCCGTGGCCGCGGCGGCCGCCTGCGCTCGATTCCGGGTCTCCGCCTCGGGGCCCGGATCGTCCTGGGACTCGTGGCGGCGACGCTCTTCGTCGGGATCGCCTTCGCCGGCAGCTCGGGGGAGATCGCCCGAGGCGTCAGCATCGCGGGCGTGGACGTCGCCGGTCTCTCGCCGGGCGAGGCGAAGACGCGGCTCGCGCGCCGCGCGTCGCTGAGCGCGCGGCGGCCAGTGGTCTTCACGGCCGGCGCGAAGCACTGGCCGATCACCCCGGCCAAGCTCGACCTGCGGATCGACTGGGCGCGAGAGGCGGCGCGCGCGCACGCCGCCGGCTCCTGGCCTCTGCCTGTGCGCGGGCTCAAGCGGCTCGAGCTGCTCCTCGTCGGGAAGGACATCGTCCCGGCGGCCGACGTCTACTCGCCCGGCCTCGAGTTCGAGGTCGACCGCATCGCGCGAGCCGTCGACCGGCCGGCTCAGGAGGCGGCGATCGTCCTCGAGAACCGGACGCCCGTCGTCCTCCGAGAACACGCCGGGCAGAAGCTCGACCGCGCCGCCGCCAAGCGGGCGATCGTGGGGGCGCTGGCGCGCTTCGAGACCGACCGCGTCCCGCTTCCAGTCGTCGTCGACCGTCCGACGGTGACCGCCGCGCAGTTGCGACCGGTGGCCGCGCAGGTGCGGACCGCGCTCTCCGCCCCCGTCACCTTCCACTTCCACGAGTCGAGCTGGCTCGTGACGCCGCGTCAGCTCGCGCGCCTCCTCGTGCTCCCGCGCGAGGGTAAACGGAGGCTCTCGATCGGCGGTCCGGCTGCGACGGCGTACTTCGCCCGCCTTGCCAACGCGGCCGATCGTCCCGCCAAGGACGTCGACTTCCACGTCCTCGACTCCGGCCGTGTGAAGCTTGTCCCGTCCCGGAAGGGACGCAAGGTCGACGTGCGGCGGTCGGAAAGCTCGCTTCTCGCCGGCGCGCTCTCCACGACCGACCGCACGGCGACGCTCGCCGTCGACCGGACCGCCCCGAAGCTCACGACGAAGCGCGCCCGCGCGCTCGGGATCACCGGTTACGTCGGCGGCTATACGACGTATTACGGAGGCGACCCGAATCGGATCCACAACGTCGAGCTCGTCTCGCGGTTGATCGACGGCCGTCTGATCAAGCCGGGAGGCGTCTTCTCCTTCAACCAGGCGACCGGCGCCCGTACCGCGGAGAAGGGCTTCCGCGAGGCGCCGGTGATCATCAACGGCGAGCTCGAGACGGGGCTCGGCGGCGGCGTCTGCCAGGTCTCGACGACCGTGTTCAACGCCGCGTTCGAGGCCGGGCTGAAGATCACCGCTCGGACGAATCACGCGCTCTACATCAGCCACTATCCCCTCGGGCGCGACGCGACCGTCAACTACCCCGACACCGATCTCAAGTTCGTGAACGACACGGGCCACTCGCTGTTGCTGCGGACGTACGTCGGGAACTACGCGCTCACGGTGCGCCTCTTCGGGACGCCCGTGCACCGGAAGGTCGTGTCCGAGGCGAGCCCGCTCGAGGAGACGGGCCCGCCGAGGGTGAAGAAGACCTTCGACTCCTCGCTCTACCGCGGGACGAAGATCGTCGAGGACGAGGGGGAGCCGTCGCGCTCGGTCTCAGTGCACCGGCTGGTCTACGACGCCAAGGGACACCTCCTCTACGACGACATGTGGTATTCGAACTACCTTTCCGAGCCGACGGTGATCCGTGTCGGGACGAAGCCGCTCCCCGAGGAGCCGCCCGCAGAGCCGGAGAGCCCGAAGCCCGGCAGCGGGTCGACGACAACGGGAACGACCGCGACCACGACGACGGGCACGACGACGACCGGGTAGGCCGTCCCTCGGGACCTGCGGCGGCGCCCCGGACGTACCTCGGGCGCGATGGACTTCCCGGCGTTTCCCGCTCGTATAGTCGGCGCCCCATGGCCGGCTCGGCACGAGAGGAGAGCGCCTGGGTGCGGGGCGCTCAGGCCGGCTCGCCGGCGGCCTGGTAGCCGTCTCGGATGTCGCGCGCGATTTCGACCCCGGTGGGCGCAAGCCCGCCGGCTTCCCGCGTCTCGCGGGTTGGTGCTGCTGAGAGGAGGCCGAGACCTCCTAAACGTCCTCGACGGAGGCGATGGCTTCGATGAGCCACGAGGGCATCCGCACGGGCCGGAGCGTCCGCGAGTCGATACAGGCGTGTGACGTCCAACCGTCGGCGACGACGCCGGCGGGCTCGTTCATGCGCTCGACGACATAGTCGAACGCGAACCGGGCTCCGCGGACGTCCCGTGCGCGCGCCCACACGCGCAGCTGGTCGTCGAAGCGGCAGCCAGCGCGGTAGCGGACGCTCGCCTCGATCGTGGTCGCGTCCACGCCGCTCTCGACGAGCCCCTTGTAGCCGCCGGGGAACTGCCCGAGGTAGGCGATCCGCGCGATCTCGAACCAGACGAGATGGACGGCGTTGTGGACGACGCCCTGGGCATCGGTCTCGCTGAAGCGGACGCGGACCTCGGTCGAGAAGCGAAAGCCCTCCACGGCGCCGGATGCTAGACGCCGGGCGTGGGGATACCCCCGCCGGACGCGCGCAGTGATCCGGGCGTGGAACGCCGGGGCGCCGGGTATCCTCCCTCGCATGGCATCTCGAAACCGAAAGCAGGATCAGGGCGTCGTCTCGAGGCTCGCCGACCGGGGTGAGGACGCGACGACGCGCCTCCTCGACCTTCTGAGCTCGAATCTGCGCGTCACGGACGCCCTCACGAAGGCGGCCGGCGCGAAGGGCCGGCTCGACTCCGTCTCGAAGGGCGCGCTCTCGCAGATCGGCCTCGCTCCCGCCGACGACGTCAAGGATCTTCGCAAGCAGGTCGAGCGCCTGGAAAAGCGGCTTGCGAAGCTCGAGTCGGGCGGAAAGCCGACGGCGAAGCGCTCCGAGACGAAGAAGACCCCGAGCGCGAAGCGGAGGACGACGAAGAAGACGACCAGCTCGGCCGCCGAGGAGGCCGCGTCTCCGGCTCCGGGCCGGGCGATCGGCGGCGCCTCCTCCCGTGGCTCCGGCAGCGCCGGCGGCTCGGCGGGCAGCTAGGAGGGTCCCTCCTAGCCGTAGTCGGGCACGCGCAGGCGGAGCCCGCGCGGCACGACCTCGAACGTCGCGGGAGTCGTTCCGGGCTGCTCGCCGTCCAGCGCGATCGGAACCGGCCTGGCCGCCTCGACCCGCACGGCCTTCCCCCTGAGCAGCTCGATCTTGGGGTGCGAGAGGTGGCGGCCGCGGTAGATCTTCGGAAAGGTCCGAACGAAGTCGGCCTTCGTCACGTCGCCGATCAGCAGCACGTCGAAGAGCCCGTCGTCCGGGGCTGCGTCCGGCGTCACCCACATGCCGCCCGCCGCATACTGGCCGATCGTCGCGAGCGTCTCGAACATCGGCCCTTCCCGGCGCTCGTCGTCCACCGCGATCGACATCTCGGCGCTCGTCCAGCGCGCGAAGACGGCGAGCGTCGCGACCATGAAGGAGAGGCGGCCGCCCGCAGCTTTCGAGCTCGCGTTGGCCCGGCGCGCGATGGCGCCGCTGATTCCCGCGCCGCCGAAGAGCGCGAACCGCGACTCGGCGCGGCTTCCGTCGGCGAGGGCGTACGACGCCCGACCGACGTCGAGGACTCGGACCGCGCCGTCGCGCGCGACCTCGATCGCGCGCTCAACGGCCGTCGGGATCCCGAAGCTTCTGGCGAAGTCGCGACCCGTTCCGCGCGGCAGCACCGCGAGCTCCACCTCCGGCCCGGCCGTCGCGAGGCCGTTGACCGCCTCGTTCACCGTGCCGTCGCCCCCGACGGCCACGATCTTCGTCGCCCCGCCCGCGACCGCGGCCGCAGTGAGCTCGACGATCTCGCCGGGACGCGTCGAGACGAGGGTTTCGCCTTCGAGGCCGCGCGCACTCGCCCGTGCGGCGATGTCGGGCCAGCGGCGTCCGGTCGATCCGTTCGCAGAGGCCGGGTTGACGACGAAGACGACGCTGTCGCTCAATGCTTCCCGGACGTCACCGTCGCGAGCGCGAGCTCGGTCATCTCGTCGACTGCCCGCCGCATGTCCTCGTCGGAGATCCGGACGAACTCGCCCTCGACGACGACGTCGCTGACGATCAGCAGGCACGCCGTCTGGATCTTCCGGAGCGCTCCGAGCGTGAAGAGCATCGCGGCCTCCATCTCGACGGCGAGGATGCCGCGGTCGGACCAGCGTTGGTACTGGCCGGCGTCCGGGTTGTAGAAGACGTCGCTCGACACGATCGGGCCGACGCGGACACGCTTGCCGAGCTCCTTCGCGTTGTGAATCGCGCCGTGGGTCAGCTCGAAGTCGGCCGTCGGCGCGTGCGGCTCGCCGCCGATCAGGTGGATCGGGGTCTGGTCGGCCGGAACGGCCGACAGCGCGACGATCAGGTCGCCGATCTCGAGATCCGGCTGCAATCCGCCGCAGGTCCCGACGCGGACGAGCCGCCTGACCCCGAGCTGGACGAGCTCCTCGATCACGATCCCGGCCGACGGGCAGCCCATCCCGCTCGCCTGGACGGAGACCGGCCGGCCGCGGTAGGTGCCCGTGAAGCCCAGCATCCCGCGTTCGCGGTTCCGCGGGACGACGTCGTCGAGAAAGGTCTCGGCGATGTACTGCGCGCGAAGTGGATCGCCGGGGAGGAGACAGGCCTCGGCGTAGTCGCCGGGCTCGGAGCGGACGTGGATCGGCACCCGTTTATCGTCTCCGGGCATGGCGCGCTTGGTCAAGCGGCCGCAGCTCGACGAGATCCTCGCCTTCTGTGCCGAGGAGCCGATCGAGCGCGTCTTCCTCGAGGACGTCGCGCGCCGAGGGCTCGGCCGCTTCGTCGCACTGCGCCGGGGGCGCCGCCTCCAGGCGCTCTGCCACGTCGGCGCCAACCTCGTACCCTCGGGGCTCGCGACGTCGGAGTTCGCCGAGATCGCGGCCGACGGCGAGCCGCGGATGATCGTCGGCGAGGAGAGCGCGGTGACCGACCTCTGGGAGGCGCTGCGACCGCGGCTTCCCGAGCCGCTCGACGACCGCCCGGGGCAGCCTGTCTATGTTCTCACGGAGCCGCCGGTGGCCGGCGAGAGCGGCTTGCGCCCGGCGCGCCTCGCCGACCTCGCCCTGCTCGTCGAGACGTCGGCCGCCGCGTTCCTCGAGGAGGTGGGCGTGGATGCGCACGCGCGCGACCCGGCGCTCTTCCACTGGCGGACGCGGGCACAGATCGAGCAGGGCAGAAGCTGGCTCTGGGAGGAGGACGGGCGTGTGCTCTTCAAGGCGGAGGCCTCGGCCTGGACTGAGCACGCGGTGCAGCTACAGCAGGTCTGGGTCGATCCGGCGCTTCGCGGGCGCGGCTACGGCAAGCGTGGTCTTGCCGACCTCTGCGCGTTGCTGTTCGCGAAGACGCCCGCCGTCTGTCTCTTCGTGCGGCCGGAGAACGCCCCGGCGATCGCGTTGTACGAGTCGATCGGGATGCGGCGAACGATCGCCTACCGCTCGCTCATCTTCGGCTAGGAGGGGTCGGCGGAACGTCGCTCAGCCGATGTTTCGTCAAGCCCTCCTATCGTTGTCACAAGCAGCACGTTTGTGCGGCCGTCGCGACCGGTACGCTGCGCTCGAAAACCGCCTGGTTAGGCAGGATCCGCGCCGCACGGGGTCGGCCGCGACGCGAGTTTGTGACACTCGATCTGGTGATCGAGCCGCGCCGGCGGGCTCCCGATCACTAAGGCGAGTTGCGAAGGATCGGCGTCCCTGCGGCAGCGCTCGTCCTCGCCCTGATGGCCTCCGGCTGCGGAGGTGCGACGGGACGGGCGGCGATGGCCCATTCGTGCGGGGCGACCGACAAGAGCTTCATCAAGACGGCGACGGTCGACGTGACCGCGCTGAACCTCTGGGCGAGCGGCTACCAGAGCGGCGAGATCGACGCGGACGATCTGGTCGCGCAGGCGTACGAGGCGGCAAAGCGCGTCTCGTACCAGACGCCCCACGACCCCTCCCTCCAGAAGGCGCAGCGGCTCCTCGACGCCATGTTCCGGGAGTACGGCGACGCAGTGAAGCTGAAGGAGAAGGGCGAGAACGCCGGCCAGAGGATGTACCGGGCCTACGGCCTCGCGAACTTCGCCCGGCAGGTGCTCGTCGATGCCGAGCCGGCCCTCTCGAAGCGCGGCTGTCACATCGAAGCCCTGCTCTAATTTCCCCGTGGACACACGGGGCTTTCGGGCGAGCGTCGAGGCGTTCATCCGCGAGCGCGGACTGATCCCGCCAGGCGGCGAGGTGACATGCCTCGTCTCCGGCGGGCCCGACTCGACGTGCCTCTGGCACGTGCTCGGCGAGCTCGGGTACGCGGTCGCGGCCCTGCACGTCGATCACGGCCTCCGCGGCTCCGAATCGGACGAGGACGCACGCTTCTGCCGCGAGGCGCTCGGCGCAGAGGTCGTGGACGGCCGCGGCGGCCGGACGGAGGACGAGCTGAGGCGCATCCGCTACTCGTTCGCGTCCGACCGGCTCCGCGCCACGGGCCACACCGCGTCCGACCAAGTCGAGACCGTGCTCTACCGGATCGCGACGAGCGGGGCGCCGGGCGGCATCAAGCCGAAGCGCGAGGACGGCGTCGTCCGCCCGCTGCTTCGTGCGTGGCGCGAGGAGGTCCGTGCCTACCTCGCCGCCGAAGGTCTGTCGTTCCGGGAGGACTCCTCGAACCCCGACACGAAGCGGGGCCTGATTCGGGACGAGGTGATCCCGCGGCTCCGGCGCCTCGACCCGGCCGCGGAGCAAAACCTCTACCGGCTCGCCGAGCGCAGGACGATGCCGCCGGCGGTCGCCGAGCTCCTGAACACGCGCGCCGGGTCGAAGCGTCTCGACCTCGGCAGCGGGCTCGTGCTCGCGCGCGAGTACGACCACGTCTGGGTCGAGCGTGCCCCAGTCGCCCTCGACCGGGAGGTGCGGTGGGGACGGTGGCGGATTGCCTCGGAGCGGGAAGGCCTTAAGGTACGCGCGTGGCGGGCCGGTGATCGGCTCGCCGGGCGCCGGAAGAAGGTCCAGGACGTGTTTGTCGACGCGAAGGTTCCCCGCTCCGAGCGCGAGAGCTGGCCGCTCGTCGTCTCCGGCGAGGAGGTCGTCGCCGTGCCGGGCATCGTCGATGCCCCGGGTGTCCATGCCGAGCTGATCGACGCGTGAGCCAGGTCGAGGAGCTCACCGCGGGCGTCGCCGAGGTGCTGATCGACGAGTCTGCGCTCCAGGTCCGCATCGCCGAGCTGGGGGCGGAGATCACGGACGACTACCGGAACCGCGACCCCCTGCTGATCGGCGTCCTCAAGGGCGCCGTCTTCTTCATGGCCGATCTCATGCGGCAGATCGACATCCCGTGCGAGGTCGACTTCATGGCGATCTCGAGCTACGGCGGCTCCGTCGACTCCTCGGGGGTCGTGCGCATCCTCAAGGATCTCGACGTTTCGATCGAAGATAGGCACGTGCTCGTCGTCGAGGACATCATCGACTCCGGCCTCACGCTCTCCTATCTCCTTCGCAACCTCGAGGCGCGCGATCCGGCCTCGCTCGAGGTGTGCACGCTCCTGACGAAGCCCGAGCGCCGCGTCGAGGACGTCGCCTGCCGCTACGTCGGCTTCGAGATCCCGAACCGCTTCGTGATCGGATTCGGCCTCGATTTCGCCGAGCGATACCGAAATCTCCCCTTTATCGGGGTGCTACGCGACGACCTCGCCAGGCAGGCTGAGGAAACCGTCTAGGTGCCGCAAAAACAATCCAATCGGGCCACCGGTCGCGAACCCTCTGGGTGCTACGCTAACTCGCAGAGAGGAACTTCTTGAGCCGATTCTTCCGCAGCGCGCTCTTCCCCCTCATCATCATCGTCCTGCTGGTCTATCTGGCCTCGCAGACGCTGCTGTCGCCGTCCAAGCAGACGCAGAAGACGACGTACAGCGCGCTCATCAGCTCGGTCGAGGACGATCCCGCCTCCGTCAACGAGGTGGTCTTCAACCCGAAGAGCCACTCGATCGACGCCGTCCTGAACGGGAACAAGGTCACGGTCAACTACCCGAGCGACGAGTCGCAGATCGAGTTCCAGAAGCTGCTGCAGAGGCAGGGCGTCCAGTTCGACTCGAAGGGCACCGGGGACTCGGCGTGGTGGTCGATCCTCACCTACCTACTCCCGTTCGTCCTCTTCTTCGGCTTCTGGATCTTCCTGATGAACCAGGTCCAGGGCGGAGGGTCGAAGGTGATGAGCTTCGGCAAGAGCCGCGCCAAGCGGATGGCGCCGGACTCGCCGAAGATCACGTTCAAGGACGTCGCCGGCGTCGACGAGGCGGTCGAGGAGCTCCAGGAGATCAAGGAGTTCCTGGAGAACCCGAAGAAGTTCCAGGCGCTCGGGGCGCGCATTCCCAAGGGCGTGCTCCTGTACGGCCCGCCCGGAACCGGTAAGACGCTGCTCGCGCGCGCCGTCGCCGGCGAGGCGGGCGTCCCGTTCTTCTCGATCTCGGGCTCCGACTTCGTCGAGATGTTCGTCGGCGTCGGCGCCTCGCGTGTCCGCGACCTCTTCGAGCAGGCGAAGCAGGCCGCCCCGTGCATCGTCTTCATGGACGAGATCGACGCCGTCGGGCGCCACCGCGGCGCCGGGCTCGGCGGGGGCCACGACGAGCGCGAGCAGACGCTGAACCAGCTGCTCGTCGAGATGGACGGCTTCGAGATGAAGGACAACATCATCCTGATCGCCGCCACGAACCGGCCGGACATCCTCGATCCGGCGCTCCTGCGCCCCGGCCGCTTCGACCGCCAGATCGTCGTCGACCGTCCCGACCGGAACGGCCGCCGGAAGATCCTCGAGGTGCACACGAAGGGCAAGCCGATCGACTCGAACATCGACCTCGACACGCTCGCCGCCGGGACGCCCGGCTTCACCGGCGCCGACCTCGCGAACCTCGTGAACGAGGCGGCCCTGCTCGCGGCGCGGCGCGGGAAGAAGACGATCGGCGAGAACGAGCTCGAGGAGGGGATCATGCGCGTGATCGCAGGCCCGGAGAAGAAGACGCGGCTCTTGTCCGAGCACGAGCGGAAGGTGACCGCCTACCACGAGATGGGCCATGCGCTCGTCGGGCACTACCTGCCGAACTGCGACCCGGTACACAAGATCTCGATCATCAGCCGCGGCCAGGCGCTCGGCTACACGATCTCCCTGCCCGCCGAGGACAAGTTCCTGACGACGAAGTCGGCGCTCATGGACACGCTCGCCATGACGCTCGGCGGCCGTGCCGCGGAAGAGCTCGTCTTCCACGAGGTGACGACCGGCGCCGCCAACGACATCGAGAAGGTGACCTCGACGGCGAAGCACATGGTCATGCGCTACGGGATGAGCGAGAAGCTCGGCCCGCGCATGCTCGGCCGGAACCACGACATGCCGTTCCTCGGCCGTGACATGGGCGCCGAGCCCGACTACTCGGAGGAGATCGCACGCGAGATCGACGACGAGATCCGTCGCGTGATCGAGGAGGCGCACCAGCGTGCCCTCACGGTGCTCAAAGAGCACATGGACGAGCTGCACCAGATCTCCGAGCTCCTGATCGAGCGCGAGACGATCGACAAGGACCAGTTCGAGCGGCTTCTCGCCGGCGAGTCTCCGGACAGCGTCTTCGCCGAGCCGGAAGCAGCACCGGAGCCGGAGGAGAAGCCGGAGCCGAAGCGTCGCCCGGAGCCGCGGCTGCGGCCGCGCCCCGCCCCGGGCGTCTCGATGCAGCCCCCGCCGCCCGAAGGCGCAAAGGGATAGCGCCGCGCGCCTCGGGGAACTGAGGCTTCATGTCGCTGCGGGGCGATCCCGTCGAAGAGCGCGTCACGCTTCCTGACGGCCGGCACGTCCGGATTCGCGTCGGCGTCCCGGAGGATCCGTACATTCCGAAGAAGGAGCTGGACACCGTCGACGTCGAGCTCTTCGAGGGTGAGAGGCCGCTCGCGGCCGTGACGACGGTCCTCGACGCCCGGGACACGAGCGACGCGCGGCGCCTCGCGCGCGAGATCGCGAGTGGGCTCGAGTCAGGCCGGCTCGAGCCGACGGCGGCCGCGATCGAGCCGCTCGCCGACAGCCGGCCCTAGCTCGAAACCGCCTCTAGCGGTCTCCCTAGTAGGTAGGGCTTGGCGGAATGGCGCTCGGCGGCATAGCCGCTCCTTCGCCAAGCCCTCCTAGGATTACGGCCGTGAGGCGAGCGGTCGAAGACGCATTCCCACGCCCGTCCGTGATGGGGGTCGTGAACGTGACTCCGGACAGCTTCTCGGACGGAGGGGCCCATCTCGACCGCGATGCCGCGATCGCGCGGGCGCTCGAGCTCGTGCGCGAAGGCGCCGCGCTCGTCGACGTCGGCGGCGAGTCCACGCGGCCGGGCTCGACCGGCGTCTCCCTCGACGAGGAGCTGCGACGCGTCGTCCCCGTGCTGGAGCAGCTCGACGGTATACCCGTCTCGATCGACACGTCGAAGGCGGAGGTCGCGCGCCGCGCGCTCGCGCTCGGCGCCGTCATGGTCAACGACGTGACCGCGCTGCGCGCCGACGGGGACCTGGCCGGCGTCGTCGCGGACGCCGGCGCGTATCTCTGCCTCATGCACATGCACGGCGAGCCCCGGACGATGCAGGACGACCCACGCTACGAGGACGTGGTCTCGGAGGTGGCGGCCTTCCTGGAGGAGCGGCTGGCCGCTGCGGTGAAAGCCGGCATTCGGGAGGAGAACGTCTGCCTCGACCCCGGCATCGGCTTCGGCAAGACGAGCGAGCACAACCTCGAGCTCGTCGCACGGCTCGACGAGCTCGTCGCCCTCGGCCGCCCCGTCGTCCTCGGCGCCTCGCGAAAGAGGTTCCTCGGCCGGATCCTGGGCGACCGAGACGCGCTGACGGGCCCTGCGACGGCCGGCATTGCGGTCGCGATCCTCGCCTACCAGCGCGGCGCGTCGCTCTTCCGAGTCCATGACGTCCGCGTCCACGTCGAGGCGCTCGCGGCCGTCCGCGCCGTGGAGGAGGTGGACCGATCCCGGACGTCCTGATCGAGATCCAGGGCCTCGAGGTGCGCGGCTTCCACGGCGCGTTGCCGGAAGAGCGGAAGAAAGGGCAGCGGTTCCTCTTCGACGTTCAGCTCTTCGCCCACGACGCCGGTGTGCGCAGCGACAAGCTCGGCGACACGATCGACTACACCCAGGTCGCGGAGCTCGTGCGGACGGTCTCCGACGACCACCGGTTCAACCTGATCGAGGCGCTGGCAGCGGCGGTCGCCGACGCGCTCGTCGATCGTTTCCACGTCTCCCGCGCCCGTGTGCGAGTCCGTAAGCCGGAGGTGAAGCTCGGCGGTGCCGTCGAGTACACCGCCGCGACGGTCGAGCGCGGACGCTGAAGCTTCGCCGTGCGCTGCTTCGTCGGGCTCGGCTCGAACGTCGGGGCCCGTGAGGAGACGATCCGCCGGGCGCTCGAGCTGCTCGACGAGGGCGAGGACGTGCGGATCGTCGCCGTCTCGTCCCTGCGCGAGACCGATCCGGTCGGCGTCGTCGACCAGCCGCGGTTCCTGAACGGCGCGGCCGAGGTCGAGAGCGACCTCTCGCCGCGCGGCCTGCTCGAGCGGCTGCTCGCCGTCGAGCGCGAGCTCGGCCGGGAGCGCGCGGACGAGGAGCGCTGGGGGCCGCGCACGATCGATCTCGACCTGCTCGTCTGCGGCGACGAGGTGCTGGACGAGCCGGGTCTCAGGCTTCCCCACCCACGGCTAGCCGAGCGCCGCTTCGCGCTCGAGCCGCTCGTCGAGCTCGACCCCGACCTTACGCTTCCGGACGGCCGGCGGGTCGCCGATCTCCTCCGCTCGAGCTAGCGGCTCGCCTTGGGGCAGTCCGGTCTCCGGGCGCTCGGCGGTACAATGGCACCCGTGTCGCACCTCGACGAGCTTGACGAGTTCGAGGCCGAGCTCGAGCTTCGTCTGAAGAAGGAGTACACGGCCGTCTTCGGCCTGTTCCGGTACTGCGTGGTGACGCAGGACTCGACCTACCTGTGCAACCAGCTCGACCTCAAGGTCCTGCCTCAGACGAGCTACCCGTTTTTCCATCTGACGATGGAGGACGTCTGGGTCTGGGACAAGAACCGGCCCAGCCGGATCATCCCGCGGGCCGAGGTCTACACGTCGAGCGACGTGACGATCGAGGAGCTGCGCGGCGAGGGTGAGGGGCCGGCGCTCACCCCGGAGACGCTTGCCGAGAAGCTCGGCGAGCCGCTCGGCTCAGACGACGACTGACGTCGCGCCGGCGGGCTCATGCTGCTCGCGATAGACGTCGGCAATACGCAGACGGTCCTCGGCGTCTTCGAGGGCGAGGAGCTGCGGGAGCACTGGCGCATCGCGACCGAGAGCGAGCGGACGGGCGACGAGATCGGCGCCCTCGTCACGCGTCTGTTCGAGCTGCGCGGCCTCGGTCTCGACGACATCGAGGGGCTGTGTCTCTCGTCGACGGTGCCGGCCCTCGTGCGGTCGTACGTCGAGCTGGGTGAGACGTACGCGGGAGCGCGGACGCTCGTCCTCGGGCCCGGGGTGCGCACCGGGATCCCGATCGCGTACGACGACCCGCGGGAGGTCGGCCCGGACCGGATCGCGAACGCAGTCGCAGCGCGCGAGCGCTACGGGGCCCCGGCGATCGTCGTCGACTTCGGCACCTCGACGAACTTCGATGCGGTGTCCGCGGCCGGCGAATACGTGGGCGGCGTGCTCGCGCCGGGGATCGAGATCTCGATGGACGCGCTCTTCGCCCGCGCGGCGCGGCTCGTCAAGGTCGACTTCGCCGAGCCGCCGTCCGTGATCGGAAAGACGACCGAGGCCGCGCTTCGCTCGGGCCTCGTCTACGGCTTCGCCGGTCAGGTCGACGGCATCGTGCGCCGGATCCGTGCCGAGCTCGACGGCTCCGCGCCCGTGGTCGCGACCGGAGGTCTCGCCGCCTTGATCGCTCCGCACGCCGAGACCATCGAGACAGTCGACCCGTTTCTGACGCTGGACGGCGTCAGGCTGATCTGGGCCCGGAACGGCTGACGACCGCCCGGTCGAAGGAGACGCGCGAGAGCGGGTTGGTCCAGAGACCGTCGACCCAGGGACGGCGGAGCAGGACGGAGCGTCCGTACGAGATCGGCACCACTGCGGCGAGCTCGGAGACCCAGAGGCGGTCGAGATCGTGGAAGTAGCGCATCCGCTCCCCCTGATCCTGCGAGGACTGCGCTGCCGTCAGGAGCTCCGTGATCGCCTCGTCGCGGAAGACGGGCCACTTTCGCAGGAGCCCCCGGAAGAACCCGTCCGGATCCGGGTAGTCGGCCGTCCACCCGCTGATGAAGAGATGCGCGCCGATTCTCGGAACGTCCATCGCGGACTTCCTGGCGAACGTGACGCGCGCGCCGAGCGCCTCGAAGAGCTCCTCGAGCTTGTCCGTCTGCGCGAACCAGCGCGGAATCACCATCGTCAGCTCGGGGAGGCCCCGTCCGTTCGGGTAGCCCGCGTCGGCGAGGAGCGCGCGCGCGATCTCGAGGTCGTAGGCAAGGCCGACGCGGTGCGAATGGCCGGGCATTGCCGGCGGGATGGCACCGCCCCGCGTCGCGGGCCGGTCCGGATGGCCGGCCATCAGGAGCTCCCGGTCGATTCCGTGCGCAAACGCTCGGCGGACGAGCCCGTTCGAGAACGGCTCACGGTCGGCGCGGAAGCCGATGAAGCCTGTCGAGAGCTCGGGGATCGCGTCCGCGAGCGTGTCGGGCGCCTCACGGAGCGTCGGATCGAGCGTCTGCATGACGTCGAACCGGCCGCGCCGCCATTCTTCGGCGGTCTCGGGGCCGCGGTGCCCGAACGTGATCAGAAGCTCGGAGATGTTCCCGCGGGGGCCGTTCCAGTACGGGTTCGGCACGAGCAGCGCGTGCTCCTCGTCGAACTCGCCGAGCATGAACGGCCCGTTGCCGACGAGGTTCTCCGGCCTGCGCCAGTCGTCGCCGAGCTCCTCGCACTTGTGGCGCGGCCACGGAAACGACCAGGGGGAGGTGAGGATGTACGGGAAGTAGCTGCGCGGCTCGTGCAGACGGACCTCGATCGTCCGCTCGTCGAGGGCCTGGGCCGACTCGACGTCTTCCATCATGAACGCGGTGATCGTCTCCTCCTCGAAGATCCGCCGCCACGCGAACGTGAAGTCCTCGGCCGTGAGCGGCTCGCCGTCGCTCCAGCGCACGCCTTCGCGGAGGCGGAAGAGGTATTCGAGCCCGTCGCTCGAGACGCGCAGGTTGTCTGCGATCGCAGGGATGACGTTGAGCTCGCCGTCGACCATCAGGAGCCCGCGGAAGACGTGCTCGGTGAAAAGCATGCTCTCGGTCGAATACACGTCCCTGGGCGCGACGTCCTCGGGCGGCGGGGCGAGCACCTCCAAGCGCTCGGCCGGCTCGAGCTGCGCAGGCTCTTCGACGCGGCAGCAGAACGCCTCGTCGTAGAGCTCCTCCGCCTCGGCGAAGCGGAACGCGACGTGGTAGGCAAGCGCCATCTTGAAGAGCGTGTCGCGAGCGCGCCGCTCGTCGCCGAGGCGGGCAAGGAACGCCCGCGCCTTGCGGTAATGGTGCAGCGCCTCGTCGTCGGCGTAGATCGCGCGTGCCGCGTCACCCGCCTTCAGCAGGTACTCGACCGCCTTCTCCGCTTCGTCGGCCTCGCTGAAGTGCCGGGCGAGCAACCCGTAGGCCTCCTCGGGAGACTCGAGGTAGATCTGCTCCAGCGCCTCGCCGACCGTGCTGTGGAGCCGGCGGCGGACGGGCTCGACGAGCGCCGCGTAGGCGACCTCCTGCACGAGCCCGTGGCGGAAGCGGTACTCGGGCTTCGGGCGGCGGCGGCGCTCGACGATGAGGTCGAGGCGCTGGAGCTCCGAGAGGGCGGGCACGAGGTCTCCGTGCGGGACGATCCGCTCGAGCAGGTCGACGCCGAACGTCCGACCGACCACGGCCGCCACGTTCAGGAGCTCGCGGGATTTCGGGTCGAGCCGGTCGAGGCGCGCCTGCAGGGCCCCCTGGACGAGGGCCGGCACCGAGATCTCGTCGAGGCCGACCGCGAGTTGCCACTCGCCGTTCTGTCGCTGTAGCACGCCGCGCTCGATCAGGTCGCGAAGAGCCTCCTCGAGGAAGAACGGGTTCCCTCCCGCGCGCTCGGCGAGGAGCTCGGCGACCGACTCGGGAACGTCGCCGTCCGCCGTCGCGGCCGCGAGCGCTCGGATCGCGTCGGCCGGTAGCGGCCGAAGCTCGATCTCGCGATATCGATGCGGGAACTGGCGCCGGGCCCGCTCGCCGAGCTGCCACGAGCCGTGCTCCCGCTCCGTGCGGTAGAGGAAGAAGAGCGCGACCGACGATTCCTCGGTCACGCGCAGGAGGTGCTCGAGCAGCTCGAGCGTCGACTCGTCGGCCCAGTGCAGGTCCTCGAAGACGACGCAGAGCGGCGTCTCGGTGCCGATCCGGCAGACGAGCTCCGAGAACGCCTCGAACGTCTGGTGCTGGATGGACTCGCGGTTGAGCTCTCGCATCCGTTCGGCCATGTCAGGCTCGAGCGTCAGCCCCAGGACGCTCGCCAGGAACGGATAGACGTCGTCGGCCTCGTCGCCGAAGAGGTGGACGAGCTCCGCGCGGAGCTCGACCCGGACGCGCGCCTCGGGCGTCGAGGCGCCGACGCCCAGCCATTCGCGCAGAAGGTCCCGGACGGGCCAGTAGGGGAAGCTCTGGGCGTACGAGACCGCCCGGCCCTCGACGAACCTGACGCGGTCGCGATACCGCTCGCGCACCTCAACGACCAGCCGCGTCTTGCCGATCCCGGGCTCGCCCATCACCGAGACGATCGTTCCGCGTCCCTCGATGAGGGCGTCCACGGCGCGCTCGAGCACGGTCAGCTCGAACTCCCGCCCGACGAGGGGTCGGATGGGCTGGATCGACTCGCCGTCACGGATGCCCGTGACGCGGAAGATCGGGACCGGCGACGTGCGGCCGCGCAGATCCGTGTCGCCGACGGGCTCGAGCTCGAAGCCGCCTTCGATCTGCCGGGCCGTCGTGCTCGCGACGAGAACGCCGCCCTCGTCGGCGAGCTTCTCGAGACGTGCGGCGACGTTGACGGTGTCGCCGAGCGCGTTCCACCGGTCGTACCCGTCGTCGCCGTCGATCCCCCCCGGCATGACGATCGGGCCGGTGTTGACCGCGACGCGCACGGCGAGCTCGATTCCGTAGGCGGCCCCCACCTCGTCGCCGTATTGACCCAGCGCGCGCTGGATCGCAAGTGCGGCCCGAACGGCGCGCTCGGAGTCGTCCTCGTGCGCGACGGGAGCGCCGAAGAGGGCGAGAATCTGGTCGCCCGCGAGCTGTGCCACCGTTCCGTCGTACCGGCGGACCTGCTCGCTCATCAGGCGGACGACCTCGTCGAGCAGGATCTTCGAGCGCTCGGGCCCAAGCGTCTCGCCGATGCCGGTCGAGCCCACCACGTCCGCGATGAGCACCGAGACGATTCGCCTCTCGCCGACGGTGACCGCCATACGAGAAGTTATAGCGGCGGCCGCATGGGTGACCGGGGCCGCCGGGCTTGGGGCGAGACGCGCCTAACCGCCTCCGTACAGCGAGATCGGCAGGTCGAGGAGGACCTCGTCGTCGACGGCCGTCTCGCGCTCCAGGCGCGCGAGGACGAGCCGAGCCCCGGGTGCGGCGGCGAGCAGGCGCCGTTCGACGTCTGCGAGCGCCGGCAGCCGGACGAGCTCCTGCTTGAACGGCCGAGGGAAGCGCCCGCGACCGAGGTACCAGCCGTAGAACTTCTTCAGAAACCCGGTCGCGCGCTGCTCGCCGAGCTCTCGGGCAGTCTCGCGGATGAAGAGCAGGAGCTCCGCCGCGACCTCGTCCCGGCTCGGCTTCCCGTCCTGCGCGCCGGCGATCTCTCCCAGGGCCCAGGGGTTTCCCTGTGCGGCCCGGCCGACCATGACGGCGGCGCAACCCGTCGTCACGAGCACGGCCTCGGCGCGCGCGCGCGAGGTGATGTCTCCGGACGCGACCACGGGCACGTCGACGAGCTCGGCGAGCTCGGCGGTGAGCGAATGGTCGGCCGTTCCCGTGTACATCTGCTTCGCCGAGCGCGGATGCAGGGTGAGGGAGCTCGCGCCGGCCTCGACGAGGCTCGGACCGAGCGCGAGGGCGGCGCGCGACCCGTCCTCGAGGCCGCGCCGCATCTTCACGCTGACCGGGACGGACACAGCGTTCGCCACCGCGTCCACGACCCGGCACGCGCGCTCGGGATCCTCGAGCAGGGTGGCTCCGGCGCCGGTCTTCGTCACCTTCTTGACCGGACAGCCGAAGTTGATGTCCACGAGGTCGGCGCCGGCGCCCTCGACCATCCTCGCGGCCCGCGCCATGAGCGCTGGCTCGGCGCCGAAGATCTGGACGGCCAGCGGATGCTCGTCGGCTGCGATCCGGAGATATCCGAGCGTTCGCTCGTTCCCGTGCGACAGCCCGGCGCAGCTCACCATCTCCGAGCAGACGAGCCCTGCCCCGAATCTCCGCCCTTGGCGGCGGAATGCCTGCACGCTCACGCCGGCCATCGGCGCGAGCACGATCCTCGTCGGGATCACGACGCGGCCGATGTGCCAGGGCGAGCGGAGATCTACCTGCACAGAGCAGGAAATGCTAGCCGAGGCGCGAAGCGAGGCCGTCTTGACTTCACTTGTACAATGTCCGCCTGACGGTGCCCCGCAGGGCACCGCATTTCTGTCTCCGGGGAAGGAACGGCGTTGAAGGAAACAGTTCTCACTCCTGACGGCTTCGAGCGGCTGAAGGAGGAAATCGAATACCTGTCGACCACGAAGCGGCGCGAGGTCGCCGAGCGCATCAAGCTGGCCCGCGAGTTCGGGGACATCGCCGAGAACTCCGAGTACGACGACGCGAAGAACGAGCAGATGATGCTCGAGCATCGCATCGCCCAGCTCGAGGACCGACTCCGTGGGGCTCGGGTCGTCGACGCGGCCGAGGTCGAGAAGGGGGTCGTGGGGGTCGGGACGACGGTGCGCCTCAAGGATCTCGACGCGAACGAGACCGTCGAGTATCAGATCGTCGGCTCCGCCGAGGCCAACCCGGCCGAGCGGAAGCTCTCGAACGAGTCGCCCGTCGGGCGTGCGATCATCGGCCGCAAGAAGGGCGAGACCGTCGAGGTCGCCGCCCCGCGCGGTTCGCTCAAGTACAAGATCGTCGACGTCAAGGCCGCATAGGCCCGGCCCGAGCGGGGCCGCATAGACTCGCGCCGCATGGCGCTGCCGACACGTTTTCCGGACCGCGACTACGCGGCCGCCGTTCGCGCCGAGGCGGAGAACCTCGAACCCGGCGCCGAAGGGTCTCACGCCCGCCGAGTCGCGGGCCGCGTCATGGCGCGCCGAGGGCACGGGAAGCTCGTCTTCCTCGACCTCGTCGACCGCTCGGGGCGGATCCAGCTCCTTTGCTCGGCGGAACGAGTCGGTGGCGTCGACGTCGATCTCGGGGACATCGTGGGCACGGTCGGGTTTCCCTCCAAGACGCGGCGGGGCGAACCTTCCCTGGCGGTGGCGGAGTTTCGGCTCCTCGCGAAGACGCAGCGTCCGCTTCCGGACACGTTCCACGGTCTCGTCGACGTCGAGACGCGCTACCGCCGTCGCTATCTCGACCTCCTCGTCAACGAGGACACGCGGACGGACTTCCTCCTGCGAAGCCGGATGATCTCGGCGATTCGCGGCCGCCTCGACCGCGAAGGCTTCGCCGAGGTGGAGACGCCGACCCTCCAGCCCCGCTACGGAGGCGCCCTCGCCGAGCCCTTCGTCACCCATTCGAACGCGCTCGACGTCGACCTCTACCTCCGGATCGCCACGGAGCTCTACCTGAAGCGCCTGATCGTCGGCGGCCTCGAGAAGGTGTACGAGCTGGGCAAGGACTTTCGGAACGAGGGTCTCTCGTACAAGCACGAGCCGGAGTTCACGATGCTCGAGTGGTACGAGGCCTACGCGGACTACGAGGACACGATGGCGCGCATCGAGGCGCTGGTCGCCGGCGTCGCCGAGGAGACGCTCGGCACGACGCGGGTCGCGTTTCGCGGCCGTGAGATCGACCTCGCCCCGCCTTGGACCCGCGTGAAGCTCGTCGACGCACTGGAGGAGCTCGGTCTCTGGACGCGAGACGCGGACGATCTTCGGCGCCGGCTCGACGCGAAGGGCGTCGACACGAGCCGGGATCGCTCCTGGGCCGAGCTCGTCGACCATGCGCTCTCGCACTTCATCGAGCCGAATGTCGTCGACCCGACGATCCTCTACGACTATCCCGTCGAGCTGTCCCCGCTCGCCCGCCGCAAGGACGATGACCCGAGCCTCGTCGAGCGGTTCGAGTACTTCGCGGGCGGAATGGAGCTCGGCAATGCGTATTCCGAGCTGACCGACCCGGAAGACCAAGCCGCCCGCTTCGCACAGCTCGGCGGCGAGGATCCCGACTACGTCGAGGCGCTCGCGTACGGATTGCCGCCTACCGGCGGGCTCGGCCTCGGGATCGACCGCCTCGCGATGCTCTTCACGGGCCGCGAGACGATTCGGGACGTCGTGCTCTTCCCGATGCTTCGGCCGTCGTAGCGCCCGATCGCACGGATCCGGGGTTCAGCCCGGAAGGCGTGCCGCATCCCTCGAAAGGGTGCCTCAATTCGAGGCATTCGAGGTATGTAGCGGCCTTTTTCGCGCGTCGATTGGTGAGTCGTGCCCCGCCGCCGCGCGATCAGCGTCAGCGCCCTCGTTTGCGCCGCTTTCTTCGCCCTGCTTCTCGCGCCCGGCGCTCTCGCCGCGCGGCCGGCCGGAAAGCTGGTTCCGCCGACCGGGGCGCTCGTCGGCGCCTTCGTCGATCGCGGCCTGGACGGTTGGCACCAGAGCGAGGTCACGGACTTCGAACGGCTGATCGGCCGCAAGCTCGCCATCGACCACCGCTACAAGAGCTGGCAGGACGCGTTTCCCGGTGCGGACGAGTCGTGGGACGTCGCGAACGGCCGGATCCCGATGCTCACGTGGGAGCCCTGGGGCACGCGGCTCGACGCGATCAGGAACGGATCGTGGGACGAGTTGATTCGTGCGCGGGCCGACGGCCTGCGCGATCTCGGCTCACCGGTATTTCTGCGCTTCGCGCACGAGATGAACGGCGACTGGTATCCGTGGGACGGCTCTCACAACAACTCCCGAGGCCGGAAGGACGGCCCCCGCAAGTACGTGTCCGCCTGGCGCCACGTGCACGACGTCTTCGCCGAAGAAGGCGCGACGAACGTCGTCTGGGTCTGGTGCCCGAACCGCAGCAGCTTCCCGACTGCCCGCTGGAACGACTTTCGCCGTTACTACCCAGGCGACGCATACGTGGACTGGGTCTGCATCGACGGTTACAACTTCGGCGCGAGCGAGGACTGGTCGTTGTGGCGCAGCTTCGAGAACGTGTTCGCCCCGATTTACGACGCGTATGCGGGGATCAAGCCGATCATGATCGGCGAGACCGCGACGGTCGAGTCCGGTGGCTCGAAGGCGCAGTGGATTCGGGACGCCGAAACGGCGATGAAGAACCGTTTTCCCGACCTCGCCGCGTTCCTCTGGTTCAACATCGACAAGGGCGGACACGACTGGCGCGTCGACTCGTCGACCGAGTCGCTCGCCGCCTTCCGGTCCCTCGTCTCCGATCCGTACTTCGCTGTGGACTCGCCCGGTGCCGCCGCCACGGTCGTCACCGGCCCGGCGGTCTCGGGTGTCCCCGAGGTCGGGTCGACGCTCTCGGCCCCCTCGAGTGAGTCGGCCGAGGCCGCTTCCCTCGCGTACTCATGGGCGCGCTGCGATGCGTGGGGAACGCATTGCGCGACGATCCCCGGTGCGGCCGACTCGGTCTATACGATGTCCGACGCCGATCGCGGCCACCGCATCCGGGCGGTGGTGACCGATGACGCGGGCTCCGCGGCTGTCACCGCCGCGTCACGTGCGACAGGCGTCGTTCAGCCCCATCTGCACGTGTTCCGGCTCGGCGTCCGGCTCGGTCGAGTCAGATCGGCACGCATCTCTTTCCGTCTGACCCGCTCGGCCAGCGTCTCCGTCCTGATCAGGAACGCGCACGGCCGCGTGATCCGCCACAGGCGGCAGCACGTGCAGTATCCGGCCGGCCGCGTACGTCTGAAGTGGCGCGGGCGCACCGACTTCGGTGCTCGCGCGCACGCCGGCCGCTACCGTGCGGTTGTGGTCGCCGAGCCTCCTCCCGGCTCGCCGAGCGAGCCGCGGACGCGCGCCGCGGCCTTCGCGCTCAGGGGGTAGTCAGGCGGCGGGCCGATGTCGCAACGCGCGCATCGGGACGTGGTGGGCGTCTGCGATTATCGCCTTGAGGATCCGACGCGAAAACGCATCCCTACGCGCCTGCCAGTTCATGTTTCCGATCGGGATGGTCCGGCTCAGCGTCTTCTGTCCACGGCTTGGGAATTGCGACCAGACGACGGCGCGAATCCCCGGTGACCCGTCGAGGAAGCGCCGAAGCTGGGGCAGGAAGGTACGTCGGTCGGCGTAGTCGACATTCACCTCGCTGAGGATGAGCGGCTTGTCGAATACCCGGAGCGCGCGGATTCGCGTCGCATACTCGCGAACGGTGTGCTGCTTGTAGCCGCCGAAGTTGATCATCGTCGAGCCGACCCAATCGACGTACCGGGCTCCCGGCCAGAACGAGCGAACGTCCTGCATCCACTGCTCGCCGTCGCTGATGTAGAGGCTCGGGTTCACAGACCAGACGAACACGGCGTTATGCGCTCCCTCGGCCCTGAAGAGACGAACGACGTGCCGCCAGGCCTTGACGTACGCGCCCGGGTCGTGATTCCACGGATACCAGTAGCCATTCATCTCGTGCGCATACCGGATGATGACCGGCCCCGGGTGGCGTGCGACCGCGCGCGCGAACATCCGGATATACGGATCCGAACGTCCCGCCGCGATGCTCGAGTTCGAGTAGCGGGCTTGCACCGCGCCTTGCCGCTCGGGGCCGAGCGCCGCGGGCACCGGTCGCCAGGGCTCCCAGGTGATCATCGGGATGACGCCCTGCGACTCCGCCTCGAGGAACGCCTTCGTCGGGTCATGCTGCTTCGACCATGCATAGAAGTTCATCGCGATGTCGAAACGGCGGCCGACGGCCCGGCTCCAGTCGTCGACGTGCCACGGATCCGTGGCCACGCCGACGAGGCGGGTATACGGCGTCGACGAGCTCGACGGCAACGCGGGTTCCACCGGTGCGGCGTCGTGGCCGGCTCCTCCGAACGCTAGTCGCGGGCCGAACGAGAGCGGCCGGTCGCTTCGCAGCGACCCCGCGACGGTCGCCAACGCGATTCCGCCGAGCAGCGCGGCCGTAGCCGCAACCGTGACGAGATTAAGAGCTGCCTGCCGGAGCAACGGTTCCCTCGACGCGCTCGCCCTCGACGGCGCGGTTCCGACGGCTTACTCGCCGGCGCACGCCACGCGTGTGCCAGGCCTGGTGGAACATCGTCGCGAAGGCGATGATCCGGATCGGGGCCATGAAGAAGGTCAGCTGAAGGACGAATATGGGCAGCGTCGGCAGGTCGCCTGGATGGCGTCGGAAATGGCCGATCTGGCGGATCCCGATGCTGACCATCATCCCGACGTAGGCGAGGCCGAGCTGCATGATGACGGGCAGCTCGATCGGGGACGGCCGTCCGAGCGCGATCCTCACCACGGCTCCGACGAGAACCGCGTAGAGGAGAAACGGGATGATGATGTCGCTCAGAAAGCAGAGGAGGGCGAACGGCCGCCGCCAGAGCCACTTGAGAGAGAGGATCGTCTCGCGTTGGGACGAGCGGCCCCACCTGAGCTGCTGTTTCCAGAAACCACGCCACGTGTTCGGCGCGTCGGTGTAGACGAGAGCCGAGCGCTGGTAGACCGTCTTCCATCCGCGCCGGAGAAGCTCGTTCGTCAGCACGCGGTCGTCACCGACGTGCATCGCGACGCCCAGCACCCGCTGCTCGACGAGGCGCTCGACGGCAGGCTCTACTGCCGAGCGGCGATAGACGATGGTCCGCCCGGCGAGACAACCCACCTGGCCGACCGTCGACTGGGCCGGAACCGTGAGGTTGTAGCGCAGGTCCTCCATCCAGTCCGCGAGCCGTCGTACGTTGTTCTGACCGCGCTTGAAGATCGCCTGTCGGGGCGTGACGCCGCCGACGGCCAGGTCGGCGAACGGTTCGGCGAGCTCACGCAGGGCCGTCGGTGTCCAGATCGTGTCCGAATCGACGATCGCGACGAGGTCCGTGGAACGATCGGAGTGACGGAGTCCTTCCGCGATCGCCGCCCGCTTGCCGAGCTTCGGCATCCGGATCACCCGGTCCGCGTACTCCGACGCGATCGAGGCGATCCGGTCGTCTCCGCCGTCCACGACGACGATCAGCTCGGCCGGCGAGTTGATCCGGATGCCTCGCAGCACGCGTCGAAAGATGAACGGCGATTCGTCGAAGACGGGGACGAGTACCGTCGTCCGCAGCCGCCGGGTCTTCCCTGCTCGATCGCGAAACGGGCGATAGCGGAAGGCCAGCGACGCCTTGAGGATCCAGACGAGCCAGACGTACGCGAAGAAGAAGATGAACAGGTGGAACGTCGAGTTCTCGAGGAAGTCCGAGAGGTACGCGTAGAACGTGTACACGCCCGCGCGCCTATTCCGGCATTACGCGGCAGCGCCGATGCGCTGCCGGTCGCCGAGATCCAAGCCGCAGTCTGAACCCTCCCACTGTCTCCCCCGGGTCGATCGCGGTGGCCGGCCCTCCCCGGCCGCACCACCCTTCTGAGGGACATTATGTCCCCTTTTCGGGCGAAGCCAATCCCTCGAAATGGGGACGAAGGCGCCGCTCGACGCCGCTCGCACGCCCGCCCAGGAGCCGGCACTAAGGAAGGCGCAGACTTTTGACGAAAGCCTTACGAAGCGCATGTATCCGGCGCCTACACTCGAGACCGTCGCCATGGATCGGGGGGAGCGAACCCGCAGTCGGCCTGCCCGGGCCGCGGTTCTTGGAGCTGTTGTCGTTCTTGCGCTTGCCGCGGCGGCGCTACGTCCGCCCGATGGCGGGGCGGCGCTGAGCGCGACGCTCGTCCCGCAGAAGGGGGCGCTCCTGGGCGCCATGGCCCCGAGGGTGCGAAAGTTCCAGCGCCTGATTCGTCATCGCGTGGCGATCGAACACAGCTTCTACGGTTGGGAGCACGTCTTCCCCGGAACCCACGAGCGCTGGACCGTTGGTCACCACCGGATCCCGATGATCACGTGGAAGCCCACCGGAGCGTCGCTTGCCGGGATCGTGCACGGGAATTTCGATCCGCTCATTCGCGCACGAGCCGTCGCGGCGCGAACGTTCGGCAAGCGGTTCTTCCTCCGCTTCGCGCATGAGATGAACGGTGACTGGTACCCGTGGAGCGGCTACAACACCGGCAAGTCGGGCGCTCGTTACATCGCCGCCTGGCGGCACATCCACCGCATCTTCGACAACGTGGGCGCGACGAAGGTCGTCTGGGTCTGGTCGCCGCACTGGAAGTCGTTCCCGATGGAGGCCTGGAACGACTTCCGCAACTACTACCCGGGCGACGCGTACGTCGACTGGGTCGGGATCGACGGCTACAACCATGGCAGCATCGGGCACTGGAAGTGGACGTCGTTCCGACATCTGTTCCGCAACGTCTACAACGCCTACGCCGGGAAGAAGCCGATCATGATCGCCGAGACCGCCTCCGTCGAGCAGGGCGGGTCCAAGCGGCTCTGGATCAAGTCCGCTCGCCGCACCATGAAGCATCGCTTCCGCGGGATCAAAGCCTTCGTCTGGTTCCATTTCCGCGCGAGTTACGAGGGCCACGTCTGGGACTGGCGCGTGAACTCTTCGCGGTCTGCGTTGCGGGCGTTTCGCGCGCTTGCGGACGATCCGTACTTCCACCCTGCGCGGTAACGACCTCCGGCGGGCTCACTCTGCTCGCCGGAGTATCCGGGCGGAGTGAGCCGCCAGCGTCACCGTCTCCACTGCGGTGCCGTCGAGCTCCGTGTACCCCGGCCCGACCGCGACGGTGACGGAGGCCGAACCGGGGTTCACCAGCGCCTTTCCCCGCACGAAGTCTCGCTGGTAGACACCGCCGCCGGCGTGGTACGGGCCCGTGGCAGGTCCCAGATCGAGGTGGTACATCGCGCGATCCTGCGTCCAGTCGCCCTTCTCGTAGGTGAAGTTGAGGAACGCCCGACCATCGTTTCCAAGCAGGTACGACGCGACGGTGAAGGTCAGCCACGCATCCTTCTGGGCGGTTGTACCGTCCGCATAGGTCTTCGTCTGGGCCAGGACGGAGGCGCCCTTCGCGCCGACGTCGACGAGCATGTCGACGTTCTGCCGCCACGCGGTCTCGCTCGGGTACGTACTGAGTGAGCTGGACGAGTGCCGAAGGAACGACTCGGCGACGCTGCCCATGATGTCCGGGCCGAAGATCGTGTCACCGCGGGGGGCGTCAGGATCGAAATACGCGGGTCCACTCTTCAGCCCATTCGTGACGATCGGCGCCGGCGCGACCACCGGCTTGATCTCGCTCTCTAAATCGGCGACCGCGGCAAGCCAGTCCGCCGGCTCCCAGACGACTCCGGTTGAGGGGTCGATCGGGAGCCCGGAGACGTACCCGGGAGAGAGTGGCCCGAGGCCGGTCACGTCGAGGAAGAGACCGTCGTAGCCGCTCTCGCGCATGAGCCATTCAGCGCGATCGACCTGAAAGCTGCGCGCAAACGGGGAGGTCGGATCGAGCAAGAAGGTGTCCGGCCACTCGAACGGGAAGATCCGGTTCCCGTCGGCATCGTGCGAGTACGCCGACTCCGGAAAGTCGGCGCGGTACGTGAACGTGCAGTTCATGTAGACGAGCGTCAAGAGGTCCGGGTTGGCCGCGGACATCTCGTCGAGCCATGCGGGAAAGGCGTTGCGATGGGCGATCAACAGGTCGAACGTTTGCGCCTCCGCGAGAGCTTCCGCCTCGGTGGCCTCCAGCTTGCCGCCGCTCGAGAACTGCGGAGCCCAGGGCCGGATCCGCCCCGCGTCGGCGACGGTCCAGGTGTGCGTGGCGGGGTCGCTCCGATTGCCGACAGCATCGGTCGCGCGCACGCGGAAGACATGCGGACCGGCCGTGGTCACGGCCGGACGAGCCGGGCTGGCACACGACGTATACGGGGCATTGTCGAGTCTGCACTCGAATGCCGCCGCCGGATCATCGGCGCTGAAGGTGAAAGTCGCACGGGTGTCCGGGGCGAAGTCAGGTGGGCCGACGAGGCTGACGGCAGGCGGAATCGCGTCGACCGTCCACGTGTACGAGGCGGGTTCGCCGGCGGCGCCACCGAGGTCCTCCGCACGGACGCTTACGGTGTGCGTACCGTCCGCGAGACTGCCGAACGAGACAGGGTTTCCACAGAGCGCGAATGCCGCGCCGTCGAGAGAGCACTTGAGGCGGGCGGCGTCAGGGCTCGCCAGGAACCCGAACGTCGCGCTGGGACCGCTCGGGTCCGAGGGTGCCGACGAGATCGAGACGACCGGCGCGCACGGCTCACGAAAGGTCCCGAGCGTCCGGCGCTTACGGATCGCGTTGATCCCCTGTGCTCGGGCGGAGGGGCAAAAGGACGAGCGCTCGAGCTCGTACTCGACGTCGAACGCTGCCTTGCCGTCCTCGATGAACGGGTTCAGCCCGCTGCAGTTCCCTCGCGCGAAGCACGTCTCTTCCAGCGCGAAGTCGAAATAGGCAACGAGTTGGCCGGCGTCTCGGAGATCGTCTCGGAGTCCGACGCTGAGACCGAGCCCATGCGCGGCGTTCGCGAGCCAGCGGTTGTACCGGAGCTGACTCGCTCGTGTAAGGGCGAATCCAGTTCGATGCCGGTAACCGTCGAGATCGGCCGGGTCGACCGCGTCGAAGCCCTTGCTGGAGCACCGCTCGAGCCTCGCGAGCATGAGCGGACGAAGTCTGAGGCGTCTGATGTCGAGCCAGCGCTCGCCCGGCCGGCCGGTCCGGCGGCCGAGGAGGGTTCGCGGAAAAGCGTCGCTGTCGGGCCGATCACGCTCCCAGATTCCTGCGGAGAAGTGACAGATCGTCTTCGCGCCTGCGTTTCGTAATCGCGCGACGCGCCGGCGGCCGACGGCGAACCCGTCCACGTCGTAGATGCGCGCGACCGGACGGGACGGTAGATCGCCGCGAAGCTGTAGCTGCCAGCTCACCACTTGCGCCGGCCGCCAGCAGCTCTTCACGCAGGCACGCGGGGCGGCCTCGGCGCCCTCCAGCGTCGGCAGCGCCAACGCCGCCGCGGCAAGCAGCACGAAAGTAATGCCTCCACGGGACACACCGCGGCCCCACATAGCTCTACCCCCTTGAAACTACGATACGGAATTCCAGGTTTCGAAGCAAGAAGCCGCGCCGTCTTCCCGAGGCCGCATGATGGCGACATGCCGACGACACGGATCCAGCGCGTGCTCTTCGGAGGAGGAATCGTCGCGGTCGTGCTTCTCTGGGTTCTTCCGTGGCCGGGCGGCGGGGACACATCGCGAGGCGCTGTGCCCCTACCGCAGCGGGCGGCCCACGTCGGGGGAACGTCCGCCGAAGCGAAGGTCGAGGAGGAGACCTTCGTGGCGCGCGTCGCGCCTACGACCCTCACGATCACGGCGGTTGACGGGACGTGCTGGCTTCAGGCGCGACGAGGGTCCGAGCAAGGAAGGATCCTGCGAGAGATCGAGCTTGCGCGGGGCGAGGCGGTTCGCGTGAGCGCGACGCGGCTCTGGGTACGGCTCGGCGCGGCCGCCAATGTGACGGCCCTGGTCAACGGCCGCCGGCTTCGCGATCTCCCGTACGGAACCGTCGATCTCACGCTCGCCGGGGGGCGGCTGGTCAGCGAGACGTAACGCGGCGAAGCGATAGAAGTTTTCAGGCCTGTCACTAAGCTTTGAGCAGGGCTTCCGGCTGTCGAGGGGGAGGGGACGACGATCGTCGAGATCGAGGCACTAACTCGCAAGTTCGGCGCGAAGGAGGTCGTCTCCGGACTCGACTTGACCGTCGAACGCGGTGAGCGAATGGCGCTCGTCGGACCGAACGGGTCGGGGAAGACGACGATCCTCCGCTGCATCGCCGGCACGCTGACGCCGAGTGGCGGGACGGTACGGATCGGTGGACATCGCGCCGGTTCGATGCAAGCGCGTCGCCTCGTCGGCTTCTCGATGTCCCAGGAGCGCTCGTTCTACCTGCGGTTGAGCGGGCGGGCGAATCTCCTTCTCTTCGCGACCCTGCGTCATGACACGGTCACCGCCGCCCGCAAGAACGTCGAAGCACTCGAGGAAGAGCTCGAGCTACGTGAGATCGCGCCCGAGCGGGTCGACCGCTGCTCGACCGGCATGGTGCAACAGCTGGCGTTCGCGCGCTCGCTTCTCGGCGAGCCGGAGGCGCTGCTCCTCGACGAGCCGACGCGCTCGCTCGACAAGGATGCGGCAGGCCGCCTTTGGGCCGCCGTCGAGCGGCGCGAGCGGCTCGCCGTTCTCGTCGCGACGCACCTCGACCAAGATGTAGCGCGCTGTGGCCGTCGCCTCGACGTCGGAACTACCTAGGCGCCCGCGCGCCCACGTCGTTCTCGCCCTCGTCCGGCGCGACTATCTCGTGGCGCGCTCGTATCGGATCGCCTTCGTCCTCGATCTGGTGCTCGGGATCATCAACCTCCTCATCTTCTTCTTCATCTCGCGGACGTTTCGCGGAGGCTCGGTACACGAGCTCCAGGGCGCGCCCTCCTACTTTGCGTTCGCAGCCGTCGGGATCGCGGTCACGGTCGTCATCGAGGCGGCGAGCACCGGGCTCTCGCGCCGCATCCGCGACGAACAGCTCACTGGAACCCTCGAAGTCCTCGTCGCGCAACCCCTTTCGGCCCTCGAGCTGTCACTCGGCCTGGCCGGCTATCCGTTTCTCTTCGCGATGGGTCGCGCGGCGTTCTACATCCTCGTAGCGGCGGCGCTGCTCGGACTCGACCTGCACGACGCCGACTGGCTCGGCTTCGCGCTCGTGCTCCTCGCCTCGGGCGTGGCGCTCTCCTCGATCGGCGTCCTGCTCGGTGCGGCCGTTCTCGTCGTCAAGCGTGGACAGATGATCGCGGGGCTGGTGACGTTCGGGATGGGGCTCGTGAGCGGCGCCTTCTTCCCGGTCTCCGTGCTCCCCGCGTGGATTCGGCCGCTCGGAACGGTCGTGCCCACGCGGTTTGCCTTCGACGGGCTACGGTCGGCGCTCTACCGCGGGACGGGCTGGGCCGACGACGTCTTCTGGCTCTTCGTCTTCGCGGCGATCGGGATTCCCGTCGCGATCAAGGGGTTCACGTCGGCTCTCGACTACTCGAAGCGTGCGGGGACGCTGAGCCAGTATTGACGCCTCTCCGCCGCCCCAGCGAACCCGTGCTCGAGGCTGTCGCCCGAATGACCCTGGACGCGGCCGCAGTCGAGTCGATCGCCGCGCTCCGGGCCTCTGGAATTCGTGCGCTCCTCCTCAAGGGTCCCGTCTTCGATACCTGGCTCTATGGCGGACGGCAAACCCGTGCGTACGGCGACGTCGACTTGCTGGTGGCCCCTTCGGCCTTCGACGAGGCCGAGTCCGTCCTGACCAGACTCGGCTTCCGCGAGATCGAAGGCTTGGACGAGCACCGGAAAGGCCATGCGACCACGTGGGAGCGTGCTGTCGACGGTGCCCGGATCGATCTCCACCGGACGCTCGTCGGTATCGAGGCTCCGCCTGAGCATGTATGGAGCGCCTTCGTCGCGGACGCAGAGGAAACATCCGTCGGCGGGGTGGCGGTCGATACCTCCGGAGTCCGAGCGCGCGTGCTCTCGGTCGCGTTGCACGCGGCGCAGCACGGCGCACGCTCCGGCAAGCCGCTCGCGGATCTCGAACGAGCGCTCGCTTGCATTCCCGTCTCGGTCTGGCGCGACGCGGCGGCGCTCGCTCACGAGCTCGACGCGACCTCGGCGTTCGCCGTCGGCCTCCGGCTCCGGCCGGACGGCGTTCGGCTCGCCGCGGAGCTAGGTCTCGCCTCAGACCTGACGCCGGAGGTCGTACTTCGTTCCCGCACGCCGCCACCGCTCTCACGTGGGTTCGGCCGGTTGGCGCGGACGGGGGGCGTGGGGGCGAAGGCTCGCCTCATCGCGCGAGAGCTCGTGCCGTCACCGGAATTCATGCGATTCTCCTCGAGCCTTGCGCGACGCGGGCCGCTCGGCCTTGCCGCAGCGTACGTCTGGCGAACGGTTTGGCTCGCCTTACGCGCGCCGGCTGGGCTCCTGGCGTGGCGCCGGGCCACGCGCGAAGCTCGATCTCGGGACTAGGAGGGATTGGCCGAACGTCGCTCGTCGCAGGCCCAGCGGCGCAAGCCGATGTTCCGTCGGCCCTCCTTGGGCTAGGAGCGCGGCGGGGCCGTTCGCGCGTCCGACCGCTCGATCGGGGTGCCGTCGGTCGTCGTGCCACGGCCCCGCTCGTCGAATTCCACCAGGCGTGCGAACCCGGAGACGTGCTCGACGGAGTCGGCGACCGGCTCGCCGTCGACGAGGACCCAGACATGACCCGTGACCGCGTCCTCCCGACCGACGCCGACTACGAGCCGGGGGCAGGCCCCCGCGCGGCCGAGAAAGCGAAACAGCGTCAGGCTGCGCTCGAGGCAATTGTCGCGGGGAGCTTCTCGGCGCGAGCGGTAGATCCAGCGGGCGAACATCTTTGCGCGGCGTTCCTTGTCGGACGAACGCTCTCGCCCTTTCGTTCCTGCGGCGGCGAGCGCGACCAGACGAGGAAGCGGGATCGTGTATTTCAGAATCGGCAGGACGGCCGCCCACCCGAGCATCGCGATCAGGAGACGCACATCGCCGGGCGTCCGTAGTTCGCGCAGGGCAGCGGCGGCCCCTTGCCGAACGGGGGGTGGACTACCCGTCACGAGGCCTCCGCGAGCTCGCCGGCCGCGCCCGCTCCCTCGAGGCCCAGGCGGTCCTCGAGGATGCTCACGATCGACGGGATCTCCTCGACCCGGCGCGGAAACTCGAGCGCGAAAACCGATGCCTTCGCGGCGAGCCCGAGGTAGCGCTCGAGCATCCTCCGCCTGCGCGCGTCGTCGCGCTGATCGAAGCAGTACGCATGCGGAAAGATCGCGTTGAACTTGTCGATGCCCTCGAGCTCTCGAATGACGGTCGCGGGGGCGGGGTCTGGATCGAGAACGACGAGCGCGGCCAGCCGTTCGGCGTCGGTGGCAGGCGGCTGCGCAGAGCTTGCGGCGCTCGATGCGCCCGTGCCCGCGAAATACGCGACGGACGCCGGGCGCAGCCGCAGGGTGAAGGGCAGCGCCGTGGTGACGACGGCTTCGTCGCCGAGGTCCCACTGGACTGCGTCGTCCGCCCAAACCGAGTGACCCCGGAGGTGGAGCGCGTATGCAAGCGTCGACTTCCCGCTACCCGACCGGGCGCAGAAGGCGACGACTCCCTCGCTCGTGCGGACGGCGCTCGCGTGCAGCACCTCTCGCCCGAAGGCCTGGACGGCCATCGGGAGAACGAGACGACGGAACGCGTCGGCGAGCGCCTCCGGTTCGACGGAACGCGGCGCGCGCGCCTCGACGACGTTCGAGCCCGTCCTGAAGTAGAAGGTCGCGAAGCCCGGGAGATACATCCAGTGCTCGCCGCCGCGCGACCGTCCCCAGCCGCTCACCGAGCCGTCGGTGTCGTACCAAACTTCGACGCGGCCCTGAGACGGAGGTGTGAGCGGCGGCGGATCGACCGCCGGACCCTGCCTCAGCTCGAGCGTCATGTGGAAAACGGGCGGCTCGACCGGTCTTGCCGCAGCAGAGACCGCTCGAGCCGCCCTGACGTTTCCGTGCTGCCGGCGCTAGCGGGCCGCCGGCGGGCAATCGGGCTCGCAGCCCGACGGCTTCCGCGGCTCACCCGGGTCGCCGCCGACCTTGCTGAGCTTGCCCCCACCCTGACGGAGGACGTCGCCCACGCGTCCGACATGTCGGAGCGCCATGGGCTCCCAGCGAGCCCTACTTCCTTCGAGAACTGCCACTTACGTGACCTCCTTCCGCTGGGATTACAACCGGGCACGGACCCACGCCTCGAGCGCGAGAACCTCCCAGACCTCATAAGCATAACCCGGTCGCTCGCCTCTGACAATCGACTGCAGTCGTTCGTGGAAGCTCCGCTGGTCGACGAGTCGAAGGTCGGCCAGGGCTGGTGTCCCGTCCATCCATTCCCACGCGCGGCTCCCCTCCGCTTCGATCACGTCTTGGAAGACCGAGATCGAGAGGACTTTCCTATGTCGGTCGAACCCGAGCGTCGGAAACCTCCGTGCAAGCATCTCACGTACCAGCCCCTTGGTTCGATTTCCGCGCGTGAGTATCCGGGGCGGAATTCGGTACAGGAATTCGACCAGGTCGGCGTCCCAAAATGGCATGTAAATCGGGAGTCCGTTCCTGCGACCGTCCTCGAAGAACTCCTCCTTTTCCATTGCAACGAGCGTATGGTCGAGACTGAGCGCGCCCTCGTGCAGATAGAAGCTCCCGTCGCGCCGCGCGAATCCGGTCGCCTCGATGCGCCCGAGGCTCTCGCGTCGAAGGTCGGCGTCGGGGACCGCCCAGGTTGGCATTCGCTCGGTCGCCCGCTCGAGCCGGCGGCGCATCATCGCGGGCTCGGCGATCCGCTCCGCCGTCGAGCGGATGATCGCTTTCGCGCCGAATGTCCACAGGACGTTTCGGAGCGCGAGCCGGTGGGACAGCGTGTACGAGTTCCGCAGGGTCGACCACAGCCGATAGAGGCCGACGAGATTCCCCGATCGCAGGAAGTCGGCGGCGAGGAAAGGGCTCACGCCGAGCCACTCGTCTCCGCCGCCGCCCGTCAGGACGACGGTGCATCCGCGCGCGCGGGCCGCCGCGGAGAGGTGGTCGTAGGCGGGCGTCCAGAGGTTCATCTTCGGCGCCGGGCCGGCTGCGCTGAGCTCGAGGCCCGAGACGAGGAGCCCGCGAGGCCCGGCCGCTTCCGCGAGAGGGACGAGGAGATGCGGTAGCCCGAGCGAAGCGGCGACGGCCCGCTGGCCCTCCTCCTCGTTCGCGTTGCCCGGAAACACGAGCGAGAATCCCCAGGGAGCCGGCCGCCCTTCGTGCGCGCTCAGATCCGCTGCGACGGCGGCTACCGTGACCGAGTCGAGCCCACTGCTCAAATAGAGGGCGCAGCGCCCGTCGAGGGGCCTTCTGACCGCCTGCTCGAGCAAATCGTCGAAGCGGTCGACCTCGTCGGCGTCGACCCAGTCGACATCCGTCGTCGAGCCGGGATTCCAATGACGGAAGAGTCGCGTTCCCGTCCGGTTCAGCTGGAAGGCGTGACCGGGGGGAACGCGGCGGACGGCCGCATAGAAGGTCTCGGTCGGATCGGGCCAGCGATGCAGCAGGTGATCCGTGAGCACGATCCGGTCGAGCTCGGCCGATACACCCGGACACGCGACGAGCGCATCGGGATTCGTCCCCGCGACGAGTCCACCCGGGCGCTCGGCGACGAAGAGCGGATGAACGCCGAGCGGGTCGCGTACGCAATAGAGGTCGCCGGTGCGCGCGTCCCACGCGACGACCGCGAATGCACCGCGCAGGCGCCACAGCGCGTCCGCCCCGTTTCGGCGAACGAGATCGGCCGTCAACTGAGCATCTGACGCGCTCGCGGAGTCGCTCGCGCCGACCTCCGCTTCGAGGTCCCGCCGATTGAAAAGACGTCCGTCGAACGCCACCGAGACGTCCGGGCCAGTTGCGACGGACGACGTTTGTGCTTGCTCTATGAGGCAGAGCTCGGAGCTAGAAACGCCGTCGACCGCACTGGCAAGGTGATCGTGTTCCGCGGCTGAAAACGCGACGACGAATTCGCCACGGCTTCGTATGCTGTTCGCGTCGCGTCTAGCCGCGGTGATTGCCATGGACGAGGTTCGCGCTCACGAGGCTTTGCACCAATGCTGCGATCTCGGTATCCAGCTCATCATCGGTGATCTCGAATTCCGATTGCAAAATTGACCGAATTTCCGTGATCTCGCGCCCGTCTTCGAGGAGCTCCCAGAATCGTGCAGCCGTCACGTTTAAGGAATAGATTTCATTGCTCCGCAGATGGATGACGATGACGGAGTCATCCACGCGCTGCCAGACGACGCCGTCGTTCTTGGTCAGGTTCGAAAATGGTTCCATGAGGAGCAGTCCCCGTGGTTCGCGAGTGCAGTGCGAAAGCGGGCGTACGACCGCCGCCGCTTACCGAACGGGTCGAATAGCAGGCCGCATTCCTCGATCATAGGCGCGTCCGAGCGAGAGTCAACGCCTGTCGCTGCTCTCCTCCGCGGGCGACGAAGGAGCCGAGCTCCCTAGCGCCGCTCGAGCCGCTCGAGCTTGCGGTCGACCCGGCCCATTCGTCGGTCGGCGGACTGCCAGCTCGTGCTGATCAGGTCGACGAGTAGGCCGAGATCCTCGATGCGTTCGCGCCGTTCCTGGTGCACCTCCCGCTGAAGCTCTTGGACCTCGTCGACCAGACGCTCACAGAGGAGGAGGACGCGGTCGAACCGCTCTGCCACCGGCTCGACTTCGGCGCGCAGCGCCGCCTCCACAGCCGATCCGACCCCGCTCTGGAGCTGGGACTCGAGGTGCGCTGCGGTCTCTTCGAAGATGTCCACGAGCTGACCCCGAGCCCGCTCGAGGGCGAGCTCGTCGGGGTGTCCGTTGGCGTCCGTCGAGGCCGATTCGACGGGTTCCGCGTCAGGTTCGATCTCTCCGGTCGGCACGGCGTTCGCGACGCGGTTCTCCGAACGGTGCGGGAAGCCGAGGTCGTCGATGACGCGAAGCACGCGCTCGCGGTCGCGGTCGTTGACCGGCTGACTGTTCATCACGCGAATCACGCTTTCGATCGGAACGCCGGCATGCCGAGCGATGTCGAGGATGGACGCCATGCGAAAAGAGTAGGACGTCCCCTCGTGTCGGCACAAGTTGGAACCGCATTGCTCGAGGCTCGACGGGACCGTCGGTGCCGGCACTCCGCCGTCCGTTGCGTCGAGGGGGAAACACTCGGCGTCCTGGTACGGTCCCTTGCTCGGAGGCGCGTACCGCGCCCGGTCGGGCGCCGAGGTTCGCTCGCCTACGATGAGGCCGGATGGCGGCGAGTCGTGTTCAAGCGGCCGGCCGCAGTGGGCCGGCAGGGTTCGGCTGGACATTCGGGCCGAGAGCGCGATACTGACAAAGGCAGAAGCGCGCCGGGCGGGGAGCACGCGCGCATAGGGGCTGCGGCATGAAAGGAAGCGACTGAAGTGTGTTTTGCGACTGACTACCTGTTGCGGACATCCGCATTGGAGGAGGCGCTGTGGCCTCCCGCGTGATGGTCATCGGGCTCGACTGCGCGGCGCCGCAGCTCGTCTTCGACCGCTGGATCGACTCCCTTCCGGCGATTCGCTCGCTCACGCAGCGCGGCTCCTTTGGCGTTCTCCGGAGCTGCGATCCGCCGATCACCGTGCCGGCGTGGTCGGTCATGATGTCGTCGCAGGACCCGGGGAGCCTCGGGATCTACGGTTTCCGAAACCGCGTCGACCACAGCTACGACCGCCTCTCGATCGCCGATGGCCGCGCGGTGCGCGCACGGCGGGTCTGGGAGCTCCTGAGCGAAGCGGGCCGGAACGTGATCGTTCTCGGCGTTCCGGGGACCTACCCTCCGCAACCTGTGAACGGCGCGCTCGTCTCGTGCTTCATGACGCCGGATCCGCGCACGTCGCAGTACACGTATCCCGCCGAGCTCAAGGACGAGATCGCGAGCGTCGTCGGGGACTACGCCGTCGACGTTCGGGACTTCCGGACAGACGACAAGGATCGCCTGCTCGCTGACATCGTCGCCATGACAGAGCGGCGGTTCCGCCTCGCCGCTCACCTGCTGGACACGCGGCCGTGGGACTTCTTCGCCATGGTCGAGATGGGAACCGACCGGATCCATCACGGCTTCTGGCGCTACATGGATCCTGAGCACCGCCTCTACGAGCCCGGCAACCCGTTCGAGAACGCGATCTACGACTACTACGTCCTCGTCGACCGGTTGATCGGCGACCTGCTCGAGCGTGCGGACGACGAGACTGCTGTCCTCGTCGTATCCGACCACGGCGCCAAGCGCATGGACGGTGCCATCCGCGTGAACGAGTGGCTGCGACAGAACCGTTATCTCGCGCTTCTCGAGGAGCCGAACGGCTCCGAGCGCCTGACACCGGACATGATCGACTGGGATCGGACGATCGCCTGGGGGGATGGGGGCTACTACGCGCGCATCTTCCTCAACGTCAAAGGGCGCGAGCCGCGTGGAATCGTCGACCCGTCGGACTACGAGCGCGTCCGCACGGATCTGCAACGCGCTCTGGAGGAGATCGCCGACGAGGACGGCCGCAACATCGGCACGCGCGCTTACACGCCGGAGGATCTCTACGCCGTCTCGCGGGGTGTAGCGCCGGATCTCCTCGTCTATTTCGGCGATCTTCACTGGCGGAGCGCCGGAACCGTCGGCGAGGGGGAGATCCACCTGCGCGAGAACGACACGGGCCCCGATGATGCGAACCACGCACACGAGGGCATGTACGTCATCGCGGCGGACGGCATCAAACCGGGACTCGGTTCGGACAGGAGAATCGAAGACATCGCGCCGACGATCCTCTCGCTCCTCGGGGAGCGCGTGCCGGCCGACATGAAGGGCAGCGCCTTCGCCGAAGACGGAGCCGGTGAGGAGGGATACAGCGCGGACGAGGAAGCGCTCGTCGCGCAGCGGCTCGAGGACCTCGGGTACCTGTGATGCCCGAGCGGCAGCGCGTCTGCGTCATCGGGCTCGACGGGACACCCGCCTCGCTCCTGCGGCAGTTGATCGCCGACGGCGAGGTTCCGACCGTCGCAGCGCTTGCCTCCGAGGGAGTCGGCGACGCCGTCGCGCCCCTCCCGCCGGTCTCGTCCGTCTCCTGGGCGAGCGCGACCACGGGTCGGAACCCGGGTGCCCACGGAATCTTCGGATTCGTCGAACGCGCTCCCGGCTCCTACGACATCACGTTCAACACGTCGGCGTCGATCAAGACGCCCACGGCATGGGATCTCGCGGGGGACGCCGGGCTCTCGTCGCTCTCGGTCAACATCCCCGGGACCTACCCGGCCCGCCCGCTCTCCGGGGTCGTCGTGTCCGGTTTCGTCTCTCCCACGCTCGAGCGCGCGGTTTGGCCGGAGCGTGTGCTCCAAGACCTGCAGGCGCTGGACTACGCCGTCGACGTCGACCTAGGACTCGGACATCGCGATCTCGCCGCGTTCGTCGACCAGCTCTTTCGCGTGCACGATGCCCGGCGCGCCGCCTTCCGTCACCTCCTCGAAGAGGAGGAGTGGGACCTTGCCTATCTCGCGTTCACCGGAACCGACCGTCTTCATCACTTCCTGTGGGGCCAAATGGAGGACGGGGCAGAGCCGTGGGCCTCGCACTTTCTTCGTTACTACCGCGAGGTGGACGCGGGCGTGGCGAACATCGTCGAGCGGATCCCGGACGGCACCGAGGTGCTCCTCCTGTCGGATCACGGGTTCTGCCGGCTCGAGCGTGAGATCTATCTGAACCGCCTTCTCGAGCGGGACGGCTGGCTCGTCCTCGGCGGTGACCGGACCCGTCTCCCCGAGCTCGATCCAGGACGCACGCGCGCGTACGCCCTCGACCCGAGCCGTCTCTACGTGAACCTGCGCGGTCGTGAGCCGGGCGGGTCGGTCGAGCCCTCGGACTTCGACCGAGTCGTCGACGAGCTCTCCTCGTGGGCGAGCTCGCTTCCGTGGGTCGACCGCGTCGTCTCACGCGAAGACGCTTTCCGCGGTTCCGAGTGCGAGCGCAGCCCCGACCTCGTCGTCGTGCCGAAACGGGGTTTCGACCCGAAAGGGTCGCTCCGGGCGATGGAGACCGAGGGCGTTGGAGCCTTCACCGGCATGCACACCGACGACGACGCGTTCGTCGTGTGGGCCGGCCACGCACCTGCGGAGACTTCGGTGAACGTCGCCTCTGTCGCCGCGACCGCCCTCGACCTCCTCGGGGTCGAAGCAGAGCTCGACAGCCCGTCGCTTCGAGGGCTGGAGCCCGTCGTTCGTACTGCTTGAAATTCCGGTTTCCGCCTCTATACTCGAACCGGGGACAAGGCTCCGAGGAGAGGGGTTAGACGTGTTCACACTGCGGCGCTTTCGCGTTGTGTTTTTGTTCCTCGTGGCGATCGCGGCTTGCGGGGCGGGACGGGCGTCGGCAGTTGCGGTCGACGGCGAGATCGCATATCTGCACGTCTTGCCGAACGGGAGCGGCGATCTTTTCGTCATGAACTCGGACGGCACGGCGAAGGCAAATCTGACGCGGTCGTCTGCTGACGAGCAGGACCCTGCGTGGTCGCCGACCGGCCTGCGCCTGGCGTATCAGCGCATCGTCACCGGCGGCCGCCGTGTCTACGTCCTGAACCCGGATACCGGGTCGGCGCGACAGGTTTCGACGGGCCCCTTCTCGGACCGCTTCCCGGCCTGGTCGCCGAACGGGAGGCGAATCGTGTACCGGAGCCTCAAGACGTTCCCGAAGCCGAGCACCGGAAGCCTCGGCTCGGCGGACCTCTGGGTCATCTCGTCTCGGGGAGGCGCCAGGACGAACATCACGCAGACGGCCGGGGACGTCGACACCGATCCGAGCTGGGGACGACTCGAGGACGGAACCACGAAGGTCGTCTTCGCGTCGAACACGAACGGCAACTTCGATCTCTATGCCGTCGATCCGGACGGCCAAAATCGGATCCAGCTGACCGACGATCCCGCCGACGACCGCTATCCCGCGTGGTCGCCCGACGGCAAGTCGATCGCCTTCGTGAGCACGCGCGACGGGAACGAGGAGATCTACGTCATGGACGTCAGCCAGGCGAGCGGCGGTCTCCGGATCAACCCGACGACGACGCGTCTGACGAACGACCCGAGCGTCGATCGCTCGCCTGCCTGGGCGCCGACCGGCGGAAAGATCGCGTTCGCGAGCAGACGGACGGGGAACTACGACATCTTCGTCATGAGCGACGACGGGACCGGAACGACGCAGATGACGACGAGTACCGAGCGTGACTGGAGCCCGAGCTGGCAGCCGCTCGACTGCACGATTGTCGGGACCAACGGCCCGGACATGCTGAACGGAACTCCGGGGGACGACGTCATCTGCGGTCTCGGAGGGAACGATACGATCGACGGGCGAGGGGGCGACGACGTCATCTTCGGCGGCCCCGGAAACGACACCCTCGCCGGAGGGAGCGGGCGCGACACGATCCACGGTGGGCGCGGCAACGACACGCTCCGTGGGGGTACCGGGAGCGACAGACTGTTCGGGGCCGGCGGTCGCGACAAGTTCTTCGCTCGTGACGGTACTCGCGACCGCGTGAACGGTGGTCCCGGACGCGATCGCGCCCGAGTCGATGCGAAGGATCGGCTGAAGAGCATCGAAGTCCGTTTCTGACCGCGGACGACCCGAGCGCGAGTCGGCTGCGATTCGTCCCCGGCGAAAGAGACGTCGTAGAGACACGGGGGAGCGCTTTTCGAGCGACTCCCGCGCGCGACGGCTCGATTCGCTGGCGAGTCCACCGCGCCTCGCCTAACGTAGGAAGAGATTGACGTCTTTTCAGACCGTTGCGTCGCCGACGACGCGTGCGGCTGAGCAGACGCAGCTTGCGCGTCGGTCAGCTCTCAACTTCGTCGGCCTCGCGCTCGCGAGTGCGCTCCAGTTCGTCCTGCTCGTCGTGCTCTCGCACGGGCTGGGTCCGCACGATGCCGGCGTCTTCTTCGAGGGATACGCCGCCCTGCGCCTGCTCGCCACGTTCGCGGCGCTGGGCCTGGACGTCACAATGGTTCGCTACGTTGCCCACTATCGTGCGCAGAGCGCGGATGGCAAGGCGGCATCCGCGGTTCGGTTTGCAGTGTTCCTGGGCGGATCTGCGTCGTGTGCGGCCGCCGCGCTCGTCTTCGGCTTTGCCCCTCTGATCGCGCAGGCGTTCGGGGCGCCGGCAGTTTCGTTCGTCCTGCGCGTCATGGTGCTCTCGCTTCCAGCCATGGTCATCGAGATGGTGCTGATCGGCGCCACGCGCGGCACCGGAAGCATGCGGTCATTCGTCCTTGTCGACCAGCTTCTCGACAGCGGCGTCCGCGTCGGCGCCGTCGCGGCCGCCCTTGTCGTCGGTTTCGGGATTCGCGGCGTTGCCGCCGCCTACTCGCTTGCCGCCGTCATTCCGCTCGTCGCCGCGTTCGTCGCCGCTCGACGGTTCTTGCTCGCGCGCGGTGAACGACCCCAGGGCCAGGGGCGCGAAATGCTCAGGTTCACGAGTTTTCAGTGGGGCGCGATCATGGCCGGCGTCGGCCTGCTCTGGGCGGATTCGCTCCTACTAGGCCTTTGGCGGCCGCCGGCCGACGTCGCGATCTACTCGATCGCCACGCGGACGGTGCTCGTCGGAATGGTCTTCATCCTTCCGATCGGGATCGCGTTCCAGCCCGTGATCACACGGATGTACACGCTCGGGCAGTGGGCGGCGCTCCGCTCCATGTACGCGTTCGCGACCAAATGGTCGACGCTCGTCGCGGCGCCCCCGCTGATCTTCCTCGCAGCGTTCGCGACCCCGCTTCTCGCGCTTCTCTACGGCGATCCCTACGCACGCGGCGCCTGGCCGCTCGTCTTCCTCGCGCTCGGGCAGATCGTGAACGCCGCCACCGGTCCATGCGGTCACATCACGACGATGTCCGGCCGCTCGGATCTCGTCTTCGTGAACAGCGTCGCGGCGCTCGCGCTGAACCTCGCGCTGAACATCTTGCTGATCCCGCCGTACGGAATGATCGGAGCCGGCCTCGCCTGGGGGATCTCGATCGTCGCCTGGAACCTGATCCGCCTCTGGCAGGCGTGGCGGATCCTCGGCATGCACCCCTTCTTCGGCTGGCCGGGTCCGGTGGCCGCCGCAGTAGCCGCCTTCGTCGCCGCCACGGTCCTGATGCGGGAGGCGTTCGATCTCACCCCCGACGTGCGCCTCGCCGCTACCGCGGTCGTGTCGAGCGCCGTGTATCTCGCCGCGGTCTTCGGCCTCGCCGCGTTCGACGAGCACGACGAGTGGCTGCCGGTCGGAATCGCCCGGCTCGCGCGGGCCGTGCACCGCTAAGAGGGTTCAGCGGAACGGTGCTCGCCGCCCCGGCGAGATAGCCGCTGTTCGCCAAGCCCTCCTAACTGCTCCGGCTAGCGCGCCGGCGCCGTTTCGTCGGCCCCTCCGCGGGCGGCGAGATCGCCGACGGCATGGCCGGCCGCGACGATCGCCCAGAAGGTCCCGGCGACCGCGACCTGGGTCATCAGGTTCGAGTCTGCGCTCACGACGAGGAAGACGACCGAGGTGGCGAATGCGCCTGTTGCGACGGCGTGGGCCAGCCCACCGTGTGACCTCGACCTGCGAACCCCGCGGCTGCAGCCGCGCACGGCGGCGATCAGGAGCCAGACGTAGGCGAGGAAGCCGGGAATGCCCGTTTCGACCGCCGCGCGAACGTAATCGCTGTGAACGAAAGCCCCTTCCTCTTCTGCGATTCCCTTCAAACCGGTCCCGGCGACGGGGTTCTGCTTGATCTTCGGCACGTTCGTCCGCCAAAGGTCATAGCGTGCGCGGAGCGAGTTCCCCGGGCCGCCGAAGCTCGTACGGGAATTGCTCAGATCGTTGAAGCGCGTGGTCGTGCTGGGGGCTGCCACGGCGACAGCCACGACGAGTAGCGGAGTCAGAAGGAACAGTGAGCGGTTCCGAACCGCGGCGGCAACGAGCAGTCCGATCGGTAGCGCGAGCCAACCGGTCCGCGTGTACGAGCCCACGAGGGCGACGAGCGCGACAGGGAGCGCGAGCAAAAGGGCGCCTCGCCAACCCCTGCCGCCGGAGAGGAGGATCGGGACAGCGAAGACGAGGACGACGGCGACGAAGATCCCGAACGGATCGGGGTGGAGAAAGGTCCCGGTCGCACGGCCGAAGTCCGCGATCTCGCGCGAGCCCCCATGTGCGGTCTGCCACACGGCCACGATGAGCGGTACGGCCGCAGCCGCGAGGACCACGCCCGCGAGGCGTCCAAAGCGCCCGTGTCGGGCAACGACCGTGAACGCCACCGCGTAGAGGACGAAGAGCGAGAAGAAGCGAAGCCACTCCGTGAGGGCCGCTGCGGGTGCGGGCGCGAACGGAATCCCGACCGCGGCCAGCCCGGCGAAGACGAGGAAGGGCCGAAGCGCCGGGGCGCGCTGGCAGACAGCCCAGCGCTCGACGATGTAGGCGCCCCCGACTGCGATCAGCATCAGAGCCATCAGCGAGGCGGCATTCAGTTGGAGGCCGCCGATCGTCGCGAGCGGACGATCGGCCCAGACGTCGAGGACCGGTCGGGCGAGGACGAAGAAGAAGAGACCGACTTCCGGGCGCACGGCGAACGTCGTCGCTATGGCGGTGCAAACTGCGGCCGCCCAAAAGAGACGGCCTTCGCCGCTCGCGACTGCGGCGATGACCGCGACCAGGCTCACGGCGCCCGCGGCGAGCCAGGACAGGGCGGCGCCGTCGGAGGGAACCTTGGTCAGCGCGCCGGGCGACGGCTGAGCGGAAACGGCGACCCCGGCCACGGCTACTCCAAGTAGCCGAGAGCCCTCAAGGACTCCTCCACGGTGCGCGCCTCCTCGTCGGTGAGCTCGGGGGCACCGTTCGCGCCGCCCGGAGCGACCGAGCGCTCTGCGCCTCTGCGGACTGCCGGCTCGAAGAGAGCCTCCTCCATCGGAGCTCCATCGATGTCAGCGGGGATCGGGACTCCCGCGAGAGCGAGGAGGGTGGGGATCACGTCGACGAGCTCCCGGACGCCGAGGTCCCCGCCCGTGACCCCGGGCCCGGCTGCGGCGAAAATGCCGTCCATTGCGTGGACCCCCGAATAGCTCTCGAGGATCGACGAAGGGACGGGGGCGAAGATCGCCCCGAAGCCGGCCGAGCCCTTGAAACGCTCGTCGAAAAGCATGATCACGTCGGGCGCCTCCTCGACGAACGGGCCGCTGAAGACGTCCTCGCGCCGCCGGGCCCAGGCCACGACGGGGTCGCCGCTGTCCGGGTCCCGCAGCGAGACGGCCGCTGCGATGATCGCGTCGCGCGTCTGCTCGTACTCGGCCCCCGGCTCGACGATGCCTTCTGCCTGTCGGCCACGGAGGTTCACGACCACGCCTTCGGCCGGCGCGTAGAGCGGGAGCCGATACGCGCGGGTCTCGCGCCAGGCGATCTGGTTGGCCCCCGTATAAGCCCCCGCGAGGTAATCGGTCAATCGTCGCGGCAGCCGGTCGAGTCCGAGGCGGAGCACCCTTCTCACCGCGGGTACGCGTGCTAGTACGCGTGAGGACAAGGTTCCCCCCGGCGCTGCGCCGGTGGAGGTTCGCCGAAGCAGGCCGGCCGTCTCGAGCATCGCGTCGACCCGGACGAGCGTTCGGGGATGAGGCCCGAACCCGTGGTCGGAGACGACGGCGACGACGCCTTGATCGCCGAGCCTTTCCCGGCCCACCCCGACGACGGCGTCGATGCGCCGGTACATCTCGAGCAGCTTCTCGCGCAGCGGATGTCCTGGCTCGTCCAGGTAGCGCCAGAGCCGGTGTTGCGCAAAGTCCGTGCTCTGGAAGACGGCCACGACTACGTCGAAGTCGCCCTCGACGCACTCGAGGACGAGCGAGCGCTGGCGATCGATGAGCTCCAGGCAGTGATCCGCGAGCTCCTCGTCGCTCAGGCGCCGCAAGCGGTCGGCGCCCTGAAGAAGCGGCGGATGGGCGTCCGCTGCGCCCGGCGGGTGAGCGTGGTTTCGATCGTAGTTCGGGAGCGGAAACCCTGGCACGAGAATCCCGTTGACCTCCCAGGCCGGAAAGGTCATGGGCACTCCGAGAACCGCGACGCGCGTCTCGGCGCCGAGCAAGTCCCAGAAAGCGCCGTGGGCCCAGCGACGCGATGTGTGGAACTCGCGTCCCTCCGAGAATGCTGCCGAATGGCCCGCCCCCCAAAGGCGCGCATAGCGCTCGATCGCGAGCGAACGAAAATCGAAGATCCCATGGCGCCCGGGATTCCAGCCCGTCATGAGCGACGGCCACGCGGCCGCCGTTATGGGCGGCACGGTGGATCGGACGACGGCATGCGCGCCGGACCGCCGCAGCTCGGCGATGTGCTCGGCCCGGATGTCCGGAAGGCCGAGGACGCGGTCGGTTCCGCCGTCGAGGCCGATCAGGAGCAGTCGGTTCAGGAGCGCGCCCCAACGTCCGAAGTCGCTCCGGCGTCCGTCTCGTCGGTCACAGGACGACCGTTTACCTCGGCTCGATCATCGGCCGGCGACGGCACCTGTGTTCGAGGACCGGGTCCGCGGCCGGAGCGCGCGGCCGGCCCTCGGCGCGAGGCTCGGTCGAAGCAGACCACGACACGCCCCTCGGAGGCGGTCTCGAGCGCTTCGAGCGCTGCCGAGGATCCCGACCACGTCGACTTCGAGCGGCGGACGACGAGGATGACCGCATCGGCGTGTGCGGCGAAGAGAAGTGCGTCGGCATCGTCGCCGACCGGCGGCGCTTCGACGACCGTCACCCGTCCGTGCTGCGACGCCGCGCCCAGAAGGCGCTGGACCGCTTCGGAGGAGAAGTTGACCGGGCCCGCGCCGGCCGCCTCTCCGCCCGGGATCCAGACGAGCCCGTCGTCGACCGGGATCACGGGGAGGCCCGCAGCCCCGCTCTCCGCGGACGAGGCGATGCCGTCCGCGATCTCGGCCGAGGAGTGAAGATCGCCCGCCACGAGAACCGTCTGGGTGCCGACATCGGCGAAGGCCTGGGCGAGTCCGAGAGCAGCCGGCGCCTTGCCTTCCTCGGGCCGGTTCGCCGTCACGGCAACGACGAGGCGGTCGCCCGTCCGGGCCAGTTCGAGCGTGGCGCGCAGGCGCTGGAACGCGTCGGGATCGCCGCTCGAGTCGACGTCGGCGATCCTCGACGCCGGCAGGGCGATATCGGATGCTCGACGGATCCACGGATCGAGTCGGGCGAGGAGAAGCACGAGGAGCGCCCCGCCGGCGAGGCCTGCAAACAGGCCGCCGAGGCCTGCGACGGGGGGCGAGAGCGGCCGGGCGGCCGAGACGTCGATCGGCCCGCTCGCGGTGATCTGCTCGTCGAGAAGCCGGCCTGCGAGCCTCAAGCTGCTGATGTGTTCGACGACGTCGGCTCGTGCGCTCGAGGTCGCGAAGTCGGTCGAGCCGGCGGGCGTCAGCTCGAGCGTCCGCGCGAGCGTCCGCCGAGCGTTCTCGAGCGCCGTTCTCTCCTGCGCGCGCTTCCACTCGACGAACGAGTCGAGGTACGAACGGAGCAGCCTCACCACGTTCGCTTGCGACGGTCCCGAGAGCTGGACAGAGACGTCGGTCGTCGTCAGCGGCGTGACCACGAGCCGTGGAAGCAGGCCGGTCGGCGTGGCGCGCTCGAGGCCCTCCCGCTTCACGGCGATGCGCGCTACATCCGGGACGAGGAACGCCTCGACCGATACCTCGGAAACGGTTCGCGGCACGATCGTCGCCGGGATCGGTTTCCCGCTGTTGTCGTACGAGACCACGGTCTCGACGACGTGAAGCCGCCCCGACGCCTTGTAGGTGCTCTCTTGCTGCTCCGCCAGGCGGTAGGCGACTGCGGCGAGCGCGAGGCCGACGAGCATGACGACCCAGGCCCTGCGTGCCACCACACGGCCGGCAGTCTTGAGCGAGAATTCTTGCCTCAGGTGCATCCCGGTCGAAGCTTCGCCGCTCCCCGTCGTTATCCCGCTTAGACGATATCGCCGTCGCGTTCGCGGGCGCGGGGCTCGGAGAGGTCAGTACGCCCGTCGGCTCCGGAGCAGCGCCGGAAGCGTTCGCCCGATCAGTGCGAGGTCCCGTCCAAGCGACCAGTTCACGACGTAGAGGTAGTCGAGCTTGGTCATCTCGTCGAACGGGATGTCGCTCCGGCCGAGTACCTGCCAGAGCCCCGTCATCCCGGGCTTCAGGAACAGGCGCTTCCGGGCCCAGTCCGCGACGTGCTGATCCTCGTCGAGGATGAGAGGGCGAGGTCCGACGAGGCTCATCTCGCCCTTCAGGACGTTGATGAGCTGAGGGAGCTCATCGAACGAATAGCGACGGAGGAACCGACCGAACCGCGTCATGCGGGGGTCGTCCGGGATCTTGAACATCCTTCGGTCGCCGCCGTTGTGCGCGTGCATGTTCAGGTGGGCGACCTCTTGCTTGCGCGCATCGGCGTCGGCGACCATCGTGCGGAACTTGTAGATCCGAAAAACCTTGTCGTCGCAGCCGATGCGCTCTTGCCGGAAGAAGGCCGGTCCTGGGGTCTCCCGCTTGATCGCGATCGAGATCAGCGCGAAGAGGGGGCTCAGGACGAGGAGCGCCGAGGAGGACAGGACAAAGTCCATCGCGCGCTTGAGGAACCGCGACGAACGAGAGAGCCGAATCGGTGGCAGGCCGAGGAGCGGGACGCCCTCGACCGTGTGCATCGGAACGCCTGGAGCGAGCAGCTCGAAGAGACGGGGCACGATGTCGACCTGGACGTCGAGGTCGTTGAGGGAGCGGATCATCGAGAGCGTGTCCTCGTGCGAGTCCCGCGAAAAGGCGATCACGACCCGTTCGATGTCGAACAGGCGAACGAGGGCAGGTAGCCGGTCCGGCTTGCCGAGCAGGCGATAGTGCTCGAGGCCCTCCTTGCGCTCCTTCGGCTCCGCGTCGACGAAGCCGACGAGGTTGATCCCATATTCGGGGTGCTGCGCGAACTTCCGGGCGATCATCTGCCCGACGTCGCCGGCGCCGACGATGATCGTGTTCTGCAGGTACGCGATCCGCCGGCGGCAGACCGCCCGCGCCGTCGCGCGCGCCGTCGTCACGCAGCCGATCGCGACAGCCCAGAAGAAGATCGTCTTGTAAAGGGGCGGCCGCTCGATCCCGGCGAGCATCGTGGCGACGAAGCCAATCCAGGCTCCGACCGTCACGAGGTGGAAGACACCGAGGAAGTCGTCGACGGTCGAGTGGTCGGTCCGTTCCTCGTCGTGGTCGTACAGCCCGTACAGCTTCGCGACGACGATCCAGATCGGGAGCGTCAGCCCGAACAGCGCGAGCTCGGCGACCTGGCCGAGGCCGTCGACCGTTACGTAGCGGTCGGGAAACAGCGTGTCGGCGAGCAGGAACGCCAGCGACAGTCCGAGAACGTCCGCGAGCAGAAGCGCCCGGCGGACAAGCCAGCCGCGGTGTCGGATGATCGCCGTCTTACGGCGGTGCGCGAGGATGTCGAGCGTACGCTGGTCGACCTTCCCGAGCAGGTCGTCGTAGAGGCGAGCCCCGTCGAGCAGCGCTGCCTGTTCCGTCGCGTTCATCCCGACCCCCCTGACGCGGTTTCCGACGATGAGAAGTGATCGACGTTCCAACCGCCGTCGGCAGACGGGTCATAGAACGCGGCTGCAGCGCGTCGCGACGAGACGTCTAGCTTCTGCAGGATGTTCTGGATGTGCCTCTTCACCGTGAACTCCGAGATGAAGAGCGCCGCCGCAATCTCCTTGTTCGCAGCGCCCCGGGCCACGAATTTCAGGACCTCGCGCTCGCGCGTGGAGAGAAGCGCCGCACGTTGACGGGCGCGATCGCGCTTGTCGAGCGAATGCAGCGCCTCGACGAGCAACGCCGCGAGGTCGCGCGAGATGGGCGCTTCACCACTACCGAGGCCGCGTAGAGCGCGAACGAGTCCGGGCGGGGAGATCTCTTTGTGCAAGAAGCCGCTCGCGCCTGCGCGTACGGCCGCGAAAACCGCGTCGCTCGTCGGCGAGAAGCCCCACACGATCGGGCGGCAGTCGAACTCGCGCGCGAGACGGCGGACGGCGACGAGGCCGCCGCGGGGTGGGAGGTCGACGTCGACGAGTGCCACCTGCGGCCGCTTCGTCGCTGCGATTCGCATGAGCTCGGACGCATCTGCAGCCTCCGAGACGCGGAATCCGCTCTCTCGAGTGAGGAGGTTTCTCACGCCGGCGCGGAAGATCGGCAGCGGGTCGGCTAGGACGACATGGACCGTGCTCATGGAAGGACGTCCTTCGACCTCCGGGCGCCGATTCCGCCGCCGCGCTGCATGGACGTCCAAGCCGCCCGCTCCTCCGGATCGATTTGCCGCAATTCCCCTAGTTCCGCCGGGAGAGCCCGCCGGTGTGCGGTTCTTGTCCCGCGGAACTCCTGATCCTACGGGACGGTCTCTGGTTCTCAATAGGCCGATCGGCCTATTTGTGGATAACCTTGGAGGGCCGTCGGCCGCTCATCACGTAGATTCGGTGAGGTTTGGCGCGGATTTCGAACCATCGGACGTGGTTCGCGGCGTTCCGCGCGTCCCATCGGAGCTCTGCGGTTCCCACGGAACTTTCCACAACAGGCGGCTCTTCCGGATGGTTCACGCCGGCCCCGCGTAACGGACGATCTAGAACCGTGTCAGGCGGCTCGGGGACACGGCGGTGCTTACAGGGCCGTTACGAGATCTCCACAGGGCCATAACACGTCCGTGGAAACATGACGCGCTTGAGCGTCCGCCGGCGAGTCCGCGCGAACGAACTGGCGGTTCCCGTCTCTATTAGAAACCAGTTTCGTACCATCGGAAATAGTCCACGTGGCCCATTGTTAGCGGCCTTGGAGGCGCGTATGGTGGCCGACCATGGCGCAAGGGGTATTCCGCGACGAGGGGGCGGGCGTCTCGTTCTGAACGCTCTCCGGCAATCCTCGAACCAGTTGCCAGTGAACAGCTCCCCGGGAACCGTCGTCGCCGAGTCTGCGCGGCCTCTTCGACTCGTTCGGGTCGGCGTCGTCGCGCTGATCCTGTTCGCGCTGAGTGCGTCGACGGCTCGGACTGCCGTGGCCCCGACGACGACCGCCGGTCGGATGCGACCGTGGTCGGTTCAGTACATGAACGGAGTCGAGTCGGTGACCCTGGACACGGCCGTATCGACGGCCACGTCCTTCAACGTCATCGTCGCGCTCCCGAGCGTGTATCGGTCGTACGCCGCCGACATGAAAGCGGCGAACCCGAACCTGACCCTCTTCGCCTACATGAAGGGCGTCTTCACCTACGACACCACGCTCCCCGAGGCGGCGTACTCGCACGACGCGAACGGTCAGCGAATCCAGGGCAAGAAATACCCGACGTGGCTGCTCGACCCGACGTCGTCCGAGGCCCGTTCAGCCCAGGTGTTGGTGGCGAGGGGAGCGCTCAAGAGAAGCGGCTACGACGGCGTCTTCCTCGACACGCTCGGCCCCGCGGCCGTGAGCCCCGAGTACGTGCAGAGCGTTCCCATCAACCCGGCCACTGGCGCCCCGTGGACGGCACGCGCTTGGGTTCACGCGACGGCCCATCTCGCGGACTACGTCACGAACGCGGTCGGAAAGCCGGCGATCGCGAACGGCCTTCGCGACGGCCCCAACTACTTCGACTCGGCCACGTACCAGCTGCTCGAGACGAGCATGCTCGGCGCGATGGCGGAGGCCTGGCTCCGGGGGGCGACGAACTCGATCACGAGCTATCCGAAGGAAGCAACCTGGAAGCAGAACGTCGACGCCATGGTTGACGCGGGCGCGCGCGACAAGTCGTTCCTCGCCGTCACGAAGGTCTGGACGACCGGTACGCGGGCGCAGAAGGACGCCTGGTACAAGTACGCGGTCGCGTCCTTCCTGCTGGCGAACGACGGTAAGGCGTACCTCTCGTTCTCGTACGACAACGGCGACGCGACGGTCGACTATTCGTTGAACCACATCTCGCTCGGTGCGCCCGCGGGCCCGTATGCGAAGCTCGGCGGTGTCTACCAGCGGACGTTCAGTCGGGGGCTCGTCCTGGTGAACCCGACGGGGTCGAGCGTCACCGTACCGCTCGGCGCGACGTACCGGACTCTCTCGGGCACGACCGTCCAGTCCGTCACGCTCGCACCGAACAAGGCCGAGATCCTCAAGACCCTTTAACTAGCGAGATCCTCAAGACTCTTTAAGTAACGCCCCGGCGCGTCTCCAAGCCGCGCGCTACGCCCGAAACACCGATTCCTCACCGATCCCTTATGTGAGGGATTTCGCTCAAGATCGGGCCGAATCGCACCGAGCGATATGGCCATCTGCGGCTCCCCCCGTGACCATCAAAAGGGAGTCCGAAAATGCGAAAAGTAATTGTCCTCGCGGCTCTGGCTCTCCTCGCCGCGAGTGGTGGCCGCGCAACCTCTGCCCCAGCTGCGATCGACGGAAACGGAACCGCCGGTGCGGTGCGTCCATTCTCGGTCCAGTACATGAACGGAGCGGGAACCGTCTCGCTCACCCAGGCACTTGACGACGCGCGCGCGTTCGACGTGATCGTCGCGCTGCCAAAGGTGTACAGCGGGTCGGTGGCCGCGATGAAGCAGGCGAACCCGAAGCTGAAGCTGTTCGTCTACGCCAAGGGTCCGTTCACGCGCGACACGTCGCTCCCGGAGGGAGCCTACTCGCACGACGCGTCCGGGAACCGTATCCAGGGCGTTCAGTATCCGACGTGGCTGCTCGATCCCACGTCGCCGGACGCGATCTCCGCGCAGGTCGCGGCCGCGCGGAGCCTCCTGACCAAGAGCGGCTACGACGGGGTGTTCCTCGACACGCTTGGCCCCGCCGCGCTGAACCTCGGGTTCGTCGAGGCATTGCCCGTCAACCCCACCACCGGCCTCACGTGGACGGCCTCCGACTGGATGACGGCCACGGCGAACTTCGCCGGGCAGATTGCGACGGATCTGGGAAGGCCGACGATCGGGAACGGCCTTCGCGACGGCAAGAACTACTTCACGTCGGGCACGAACCAGCTGCTCCAGACGAGCATGGTCGGCGCGATGGCGGAGGCCTGGCTCCGGGGGGCGACGAACTCGATCACGAGCTATCCGAAGGAAGCCATCTGGAAGCAGAACGTGGACGCCGTGGTCGACGCGGGGGCCCACGACAAGTCGTTCCTCGCCGTCACGAAGGTCTGGACGACCGGAACGCAGGCGCAGAAGGACGCCTGGTACAAGTACACGGTCGCGTCCTTCCTGCTGGCGAACGACGGCAAGGCGTACCTCTCGTTCTCGTACGACAACGGCGACGCGACGGTCGCGTACAAGTGGGGTCGCCTCAACCTCGGCGCGCCGACGGGTCCGTACGCGAAGGTCAGCGGCGTCTACCAGCGCTCGTTCTCGGCCGGCCGGGTGCTCGTGAACCCGACGACGAGCACCTTCACCGTTCCGCTCGGCGGAACGTACAAGAAGCCGAGCGGAACCCTCGCCACCTCGGTCACTCTCGGCCCGAATACAGCCGAGATCCTGACCACCCCGTAACGCATGTTCGGCGCCGGGCCTCGTGGCCCGGCGCCGTCCCTACCTACTGTTGCTCGAGCGCCACCTCTGTCGGCTCTCGGCGGCCGCCCTCCGCGAGGGAAAGGCGCTCTCGAAGTCGCTCGCCGACCTGCCGCATGTGGCGTTGAACAGCTTGCCTCATCCGCGCTATGCTACGCGGACGAAGAGGGGCAAGCTCACGTCGCTCTACTGCGGAACGGGGTCCGAGCGGCATGACCACTGGGGGAGGAATGACGCTTTTGTCGCGGCGCGCCCGGCGAGGTGCGGTCGTCATCGCAACCGTTGGTCTCTTCGCGCTGCTGCCCGGCACGGGCAACGCGGCGACGGACACGTTCACCGGCAGCGTCGACGCAGGCGGCGTCTCGTCGCAAGTCTTCTCGATTAGCGTCGGCGACCTCTCCGTCCCCATCTCGGCGACGCTCGACTGGACGGACGCCGCGGCGAACCTGAACCTCTATCTCACCGCGCCCGGGTCGTCGACCCCCGTCGCCCAGGCGACCGGGACCGCCAAGCCGAAGTCGTTGAGCTACTCCCCTTCCGTCGCAGGCACGTACAAGCTGCGCGTGAAGGCGGCGGCGGGCTCGTCGCCCTTCACGCTGACGGTGACGTACGGGGCGACGACCGCCGGCGGGGGAATCGGCGCCTACTCGAAGACGTACGGATACAAGGACACCCAGTCCGTCTTCCCGTACGGCATGGCGTTCGACTCGAGCGACGGCACCGTCCTGGCGGGCGACTACTGGAACTTCAAGGTACGACGCTTCTCGACCTCCGGCGCCCTGCTCGACACGTACAGGAATGCCGCGGGAACGGGTGTCGGCGCTCCGTACGACATCCACGTAGATCCTTTCGACGTGCCGCCGAGCGGGCTGGCGAACTTCTGGGTTGCAGACCAGGAGCAAGCGGACGTCGTCGAGTTCGATCACGACGGGAACGTCCTCCATCAACTCGGGCCGGACGGGACGGGCGCGTACTACCACGGAAAGGGCTGCGGAGGCGGGCTGATGACCTTCCCGACTCATCTCACGATCGATCCGGGGAACGGCGACCTCTACATCTCGGACGTTCGCTGCAAGAACGTCTACGTCTTCGCGCACGACGGAACGTTTCTCCGCGAGTTCGACTGGACCGGCTGGAAGCAGGCCACAGGTCTCTTCACGCCCACTCCGCGCGGCCTCCAGATGGACGAAAACGGAAACGTGTATGTGATGGACCTCGGTTCCCATCGCATCTCCGTCTTCTCCAAGGCGGGGCAGTTCCAGCGGATCTTTCCGCCGTCGACCGGCGACCTCGATCTGCGCGACCCGCGTGGTATGGACATCGACACGACTCATCACCTGATCTACGCAGTGGGGTCGCTGAAGCAGGTCGTCCTGAAGTTCGATTACGCGGGAAACCTCCTCCAGGAGTGGGACTCTCCGACCGGATCGTTCAAGAAGAAGACTGACCCCAAGTTCAACTCGATCCGCATGCCGGCCGTCGACCCGGCTACCGGCGACGTCTGGGTCGGCGACACCTGGGCCTATCGGCTCTACAGCTTCACGAGCGGCGGCGTGCCCGGTCCCGGCTCAGCGGTCTACCCGCCTTCCGACGGCGGCTACACCCAGGCGACCGGGGTCGCAGTCTCTCCGTCCGGTCGTTTGTTTGTCGCCGACAGCTTCGGTCAGCGGATCCAGGCGTTCGACACGTCGCTCGCGTGTCCGGCGTTCGGCAATTGCCCGGCGTTCCTCTTCAAGTTCGGAACGCGGGTCAATTCCGCTCCCAACGCGAAATGCTGTGACTATCCGAAGCAGCTCGTGTGGGCCGACGGGTACCTGTGGATCTCCGAAAACGACGGGAACGACATCTTCGCCTACCAAGAGGACGGGACCTGGGTTCATCGTTTCGGACAGCAGGGTCCGGCCGTGGGGCAGTTCCGCGGCGGCGTCCACGGCCTCTACATCGCGAACGGACTCGTCTTCGCCACCGACACGGGCAACTGCCGGCTCCAGGTCTGGACCGAGAGCGACGTCCTCACGTACACATCGTCGGCACCGATGAAGGCGATGGGCGGCTGCGGCACCGGACCGAATCAGATGGCTGCTCCGCGGGGCGTCGTCGCGGACGACGTGACGACCGCCTACGTCATGGAGACCGGCTCGAGCAAGATCGCCGTCTGGAACTGGCAGACGGGCCAGAAGCTCTCGAGCACCCGGCCCAACTGCGGCGGCACGCTCCTGCTTCAGCCATGGGGGGCGGCATGGGACCCGGCCCATCAGTGGATCTACATCGGCGACAAGGGCAATGCCCGCGTCGTTCGCTGGAGTCCCTCCACGCACGCGTGTGAGGTGGTCACGACGGGCTCGGACACTCCGCAAGGCGCGTTCTCGGGCTCCGACTTCCTGAACTTCGGGCCGGACGGAAAGCTCTACGTGAGCGACAACAACCAGCACGTCTACTCGTTTACGGTCAACGGATGACGGACAAGCCGGTGCTCTTGACCGTCACGGCGGCATCGCCTAGATTGCTTGAGTCCGTTCGTATGCGGCTAGGACGGGGGGTCGGGGTCTCATGAAGGTTCGCTTGTCGGTGCTCGCGTTCGCGGTGCTTTTGGCATCCGCGACGGCGTCGTTCTCGGCTGACGCGCCCTCCACGCAATGGCCGATGTTCCACATGGACCGGAATCATTCCGGGGTATCGGCGGAGACGGCTCTGACCGCGACGAACGTCTCGTCTCTCGGCGTCGATTGGGTGGCCAACACGGGCGGGCCGGCGTACACGTCCCCGGTGGTCGCATACAACGCGCAGCTCGCGAGGACGCTCGTCTACGTCGGCAACCAGAACGGTACGTTCGCCGCGTACGACGCCGACACCGGCGACCGGATCTGGTATTTCAAGACCGCGAGCGCCGTCCAGTCCACGGCGGCCGTCAGCGGCGGAGTCGTCTACGTCGGCTCTTCGGACCACAACCTCTACGCGCTCAATGCCGCGACCGGCCAGATGATCTGCAGCTTCGACTCCGGCGGCGTGATCTCGTCCTCCCCGCTCGTCGTCGATCCGGACGGGACGGGGAAGGTCGTCTACTTCGGCGACAACGGCCTGACCGGCGCGGACGATGGTGGCGACGAATGGGCGATCAACGCTGTCGACCCGAACGTCGCTGCGGACTGCAGCCTCAAGTGGCGGTTTACGGGCTTCGATAGCCCGCGTGCGGGCAGCTGGTCGCCGCCGGCGTTCGGTCGCGACTCGAGCGGCCGCCCCCTCGTGGTGTTCGGCTCGAGCGATCCCGACGACAGCGTGTACGCCCTCGACGCGGTGACCGGGGCGAAGGTATGGCGCTACCAGGGCGGGATCGGTACCGACACGGACATCGGCGCGGGACCGACGATCACGGGTCCAGGGGTGAATGGGTTCCCCGACGGCGAGGTCTACGTCTCGAGCAAGTACCGCGAGGTGTATGCGATCAACCTGAAGACGGGCGTCGGAAACTGGCTCTTCTCCATTCGCACCGACTCCCCGAAGATCGCCGGTGCACCTCGGTCGACGGCGGCCATCCTCGGCAACAGCCTCTTCCTCGGGTACGGAGCGGGCATCTACCGGCTCAACGCGGTAACCGGAACGAAGGTCTGGAAGACGACCGATTTCAATCCGGCGACCCCCGAGGTCATCTCGTCACCGGCTGTCGCCGGGCCCGCGAACGACAACGTCGTCTTCTTCGGAGACGTCGGCGGGTCGTTCCGTGCCTACTCGCTGTCGGGGCACCAGCTCTGGAGCTACAACTCCGGCGCTCTCGTCTACAGCTCGCCTGCGGTGGCAAACGGCCACATGTACATCGCGAGCGCGAACGGCTTGCTCTATGCGTTCAACGTCGGCGGCGGTGTAAGCGGGAAGCCGTCTACGACGATCACGACCCCGGCCGACGGCTCGACGGTCGCGAACGACGGCGTCGCGATGAACTTCGCCGGCAGCGCGACCGACGATCTCGGCGTCTCCAAGGTCTTCGTGGCCGTGAAGAACACGGCGACGGGGCGCTGGTGGGATAAAGCCAGCGGAACGTGGTCGCCCGTGTTCCAGCAGTGGAATGCCTCGCTCGGCGCTCCCGGTGCGACCTCGACCTCGTGGTCGGCGACCGTGCCGCCTCCTCCCGAAGGAGGCTCCTTCCTCGTCCAGGCCGACGCCGTCGACACGGACGGACAGCACGATCCTCGCCTGCCGTCGATCAAGTTCACGCTCGCGAGCGTCACGAACCCGCCGGACACCGTCATCACGACTCCGACGCTGAGGCAGATCTTCCACCCGCCTTGTTGCGATCCGTCCACGAATGGGTTCTTCATGCCGTACTACATCGAGGTCGCGGGGACTGCGAACGACGTCGGCGGCGCGAACCCCGGGGTGAGGCTCGTTCGCGTCTCCGTCCGAAACGTCGACCACGGCGAATACTGGTGCGGGAGCTCCGGCTGTCCAGGAAACCCCGATACGTTCTGGCGGCCTACGTTCACGAGCGTTCTCGCCGATCTCAGCGCTCCAGGCGCGACCGAGACCGATTGGACCACCCAATTCCTGATCTACGACCACGAGCACAAGTACCGCATCATCGCGTGGGCGATCGACAAGGACGGTTATGCCGATCCGGTACGCGCGACGGTGAACAGGATCTGCGTCAACGACCCGACGAATAACCGCTGTCTGTAACGAGACTCTTCCCTCGCCGATCATGAGAATTCGCCGTCTCGTCTCTGCACTCGTTCTCGTCGCCGCTGCGAGTTGCGTGAATCCGGTCCTGGCGAGCGGAGTGGTTCAGCCCTCGTACGTCGGCACGATCGGAGGACCAGGGCATGCGGAGATCTACCCGGGCGGAGTCGACGTGGACGCAAGCGGCACGGTGTACGTGGCCGATACCGGAAACGGCCAGGTGAAGGCCTACTGGCCGAACGGAGCAATCAAGTGGACGCAGGGGGTCCGCGGCTCGAAGGCGCTCGGCAACTTCGATAACCCGCGCGACATCACGTACCTGAACGGGAAGCTCTACGTCGCCGATCTCGGCAACAAGCGCGTCCAGGTTCTCGACGCCGACTCGGGTGCTCCCCTCTCGGCCTGGCCCGTAACTTTGCCCTCGCCGATCGGAATCACCGCCGGCGTGAACAAGAGCGGCAACGGCCCCGTCGTCCTCGTCGCCCAGGACACGAAGAACCAGATCAGCGAATACACGCCGGACGGCGTCTTCATCCGAAACTTCGGTACTGCGGCAGGCGGTTCCGGTGCGGGCGAGCTTGCAGCCCCGCGCGACGCGGCAACCGACTCGGATGGCGATGTCTACGTCGCCGACTACGGGAACAACCGCGTAGCGAAGTTCGACGCCCACGGCAATTGGATCACGAGCTGGGGAACCTCGGGCGGCCAGGATGGCCAGTTCCGCCGTCCGTACGGGGTCGCCGTGGATGCCCAGGATCGGATCTACGTCGCCGACTCGACGAACCACCGCATCCAGATGTTCGACCGAGACGGAATCTTCCTCGCGAAGTACGGAATCGCCGGAACTGGACCGGGCCAGTACAGCCAGCTGCGCCGAGTTGGGGTCGCTCCGCAAGACCCCAACCCGGATATCTACCTCGCCGACCTCTGGGGATTCAAGGTCGATCGCGTCAGCCAGGACGCGTCGCTCAACTTCACGTTCGCCCAGACGTTCGGGCAGGTCGTCCCGCCGGACGGCCTCTTCAACCAGCCCTCCGGGGTCGTCGTGACCCCCGCGTCCGTCTACGTCGCGGACGCCGTCAACCAGAGGATGCAGCGCTTCAACGCTCAGACCGGCGCTTGGGAGTTGAGCTGGGGCGAACGCGGTTGGGGCGGAGACCTCGACGGGTTCAACTGGCCTCGCGACCTCTCCCTCAACGACTCGAGCAACACGATCTGGGTGGCCGATACGAAGAACGGCCGCTTCGTCGAGTTCGACCCGGACGGAAACGCGACCGGGCGCACGTTCGGAAGCCTCGGATCGGGCCTCGGGCAATTCAACCGACCGTTTTCGGTCGTCTCGTACGGGACGTCGCTGGTCGTCGCCGACTCCGCGAACAACCGCGTTCAGCGCTGGGACGTCTCGGAGGTGAAGCCGACGCTCGTCTGGAGCTCTTCTGGAATCGGCAACCCACAGGCGGTCACTGTCGACGGCTCGACCGTGCTCGTGACGGACACGAGGAACAATCGACTCGCGCGACTCGACATCGAGACGGGCGACCAGATCGGCGACTTCCTCGGGGTCGGGAATCTCCACTCGCCGGAGGGTGTCGCGGTCGACGCCGACGGGCGAATCTGGGTCGGAGATCGGGCGTACAACCGAATCGTCGAACTGGACTCCGACGGCACGTTCCTGCAGAGCTTCGGCTCACGCGGAAGCGGCCCGATGCAACTCAACCACCCGACTCACGTCACCGTCTTCGGAAATCTCCTCTACGTCTGCGACGTCTGGAACGACCGCGTTCAGATCTTCGATCTCACCGGCGGCGTCGACGGCGCGATCACGGATACGTTCAGCGGCTCCGTCGATAACGCGGCCGGGCCGCTCGCCCAGAAATTCACGTTCACCGTGGCTGATACGAGCGCGCGAATACGCGCGACGCTTTCATGGCCGAACACGGCCGCGGATCTCAACCTCTTCCTATACGCCCCCGGGTCCGCGACGATCGTCGCCCAGGCCACCTCGCGAACCGCCAATCCCGAGACGATCCAGTTCCAGCCGCAGGTGACCGGTACCTACACGCTGCGTGTCAAGGCGGCGTCCGGTGGATCGCCGTTCGACCTGACCGTCACCCACGATTGACGAAGGAGCAGGCCGCCCTGCGCCGTGGACGGGCGGCGGGGTGACGAGGCTTCGGCCGGGCGCCGCTGGGGCGACCGCGTCAGGGGCGCTCGAGATGGGCGGCGGCCGCCCGATCGAGCCGCGCCGTCAACCGGTCGCAGAGCGTTCGGATCTCGTCGTCGATAACCAGCGGACGCGTAGAGGGCGGTGTACGGCGCTCGATATGGTCGATCATGTCTTCGTCGAATCGGAGCTCCAGAAACGAGCACAGCGACCTGATCACGAGCTCGGGCCCGGCGACGAGCGCGTCGTACGACGCAAGCATGACGTCGTCGCGCCGGTCGAGGCCGAGCTCGAAGTACAGGGAGTTCCGGACGTACCAGAAGAGCGCGGCCGCCGATTCGGGCGACAGGTTCTCGTAGTCGAAGCTCTCGATCAGCTCCCGGTTCTCGGCCGAGAGCCCTTGGGCCTGCCACATTCCGTCACCGCGCCCGGCGGCGATTTCCCGGAGGGCGACGAGATTGTCCGAGCCGAACTTCGCGACGGCCGAACGTACTCGCCCGTCGACGGACCTATATGCCCAGACGGCGCGCCCGCGGCTTGGCGTTCCCAGCCCGTCGAGCAGGTCCGGCGTTCGATGCGAGTCGCATAGAGGCTTGAAGACGACGTGGCGATGGCCGCTCGAGACGACGATCTCTCGTATCACGTGCTCGGGGCGGAGTCGGAAGCCGTCGAACGCGCGACGACTGTTCTCGTTGTGCACCTCGATCTCGGGGCGACTCTCGAGGCCCCGGGTCAGCATGTTCGTCCCGGAACGCTGCACCCCGACCACGAAGACCGGCACCGCGTTCGGACGGACGTCGTGCGCTCGCCGCCACTGCCATTTCCTGTAGGCGAGGGACGCCCGCGTGATCGGGTTGAGCTGGTCCTCTTCGACCAGGCGGCGGAGCCCGTGCTCGCGTGCCCAGCGGACATGGCGCTCGATCCGCTGCGCACGCGAGGGTCGTGCACTGCGCTCGCTCATCGCTTGTCGCTCCTTCTCACGTTCCTCTTCCGTCTCTCGCTACCGTCCCGAGACTCGCCGTCGTGCCGACGTTGGTTCGCCGCCCGCGGGTGGCCGCGACCGGTTTCTCGCCGGGAACCGCGTCCTGCGAAACGTAGCCGCCCGATGCGCACTGTCGACCCCTCCTCGCCCAACTTGACTTTCGCGGCGATCCAGGCCTTCATAATGAGGAGGAAGGGAGACGCGCGCCTGGTGTTCGAGAGGGTGCGCGGAGGGGGGTCAATGCCGAGATCGATCACTCTTGCCTGCATCGCCGTCGCCGCTCTTTGGCTCGGACCGGCAGCCGCAGGCGCGACGTACAGCCGCGACCTGGGTCGGTTCGCGACCGCCGACGTGAGTCCGGTGGACGTCGCTCGCGATTCGGCCGGAAACTGGTACGTCATGGACCAGGCGCTCGAGTGCATCAAGGTGTACCGCCAAGACCTGACGAGCGTCGTCCGCACGATCTTCACGTGCGGAGTCGAGGGCGACGACGCGACGCACATCACACGAGCGCACGGGATCGGAATCAACCAGGTCACGAACGTCATCTGGGTCGCGGACACCGGCAACGGCCGTCTGATCAAGATGGATCGCTATGGCAACGTGCTCCGCACGACGCGGGCTTCCGAGGCTCCCGGGGGGCCGCTCGAGCGGGTCTGGGACGTCGCGGTCGACGACAGGGGAAACGCCTATGCGATCGATGTGAAGAACCGCGTGGTCAAGGTGTCGCGCCGAGGCGCATTCCTGCGTCAGTGGGGATCGCCCGGAAGCGGGCCGGGCGAGCTGTCGCTCCCGCAGTCGATCACGTGGTCGAAGGTCGGCGGGTCGACGCTCTACGTCAGCGACGCTCGCAACCATCGGATCGCGATGTTCGGCCCGCGCGGCGGTTTCAAGGGCACGCTCGGGTCCGAGGGAACCGGCGACGGCCAGTTCACGCGAGACGCACGCGGAATCGCCGTCGGCCCCCACGGTACGGTCTACGCCTCCGACGTCGGAGGCAACCGGATCGTCCGCTTCTCGGCGCGCGGGAAGCCGCTTGCGAGCATAGGCGCCGGCCTGCCCTACTACCGCGACGGAGCAGACGAGCTCTTCTACGGCTCCCGTGGCCTCTTCGTCGACGGATCGGTCATCGCGGTAGCGGACATGTGGAACTACCGCGTCCTCTTCTGGCGCCTCGACGGAACGCCGGTCGGCGAGATCGGCGGCGCCTCCCCGCCCCTCGACGGGCATGTGGAACCGCGCGGAGTCGCGGTCGACGACGACGGGAACGTCTACGTGTCGGACTACTGGCACCAGTGGGTCCAGAAGTTCGGACCGGACGGAACGCTGTCGGCGCGGTGGGGCATCGGCCGCGGATCCGAACCGGGGACTCTCAACTTTCCAGGTGGTATCGCCGTGGACAACGCCCGCGCCTATCTGTACATCGCCAATCGCGAGCAACACGTGGTCGACCGCTGGAATCTGGCCGACGGCTCCTTCAGCGCCAGGCTGGTCCCGGCGCGGAGGCCCGGGACACTCCCCGCCTGGCCCCGGGACGTGGCCGTCGACGAGGCGACCGGGAGGATCTACGTTGCCGACACGAGCAACGGCAGGTTCATCGTATTGTCCGAGTCGGGTGAGACGGTGGCGACGGTGTCGACGTACGGCGAGCCGGCGCAGCCGCTCGGCATGCCGACGTCGGTTTCAGTCGACGAGGGCGGGAACGTCTACGTCGGCGACTGGAAACATTCTCTGGTCGACGTCTACGACACGGACGGGAACTGGATCCGGAGCTTCCCGACGGCCGAGCGGCCGACCGGTCTCGACGTCGCCGGTGGCGTCGTCAGAATCCTCGGCTGGCGTATCGGCGAGTATGCGACCGACGGTACTCCGATCCGCCACTGGGGAAGCCGTGGCCGTGACGCGGCCGATCAGTTCGAGAAGCCGTACGTCGGGATTGCCGCGGACGGGGACGGAAACGTCTACATCGGCGACTCGAAGAACCATCGCGTCAAGGTGTTCGCGCCGTAGGGAGGCCGCGACGGCTCGGTCAGGCCGGCGCTACAGGTAGCCGAGCGACTCGAGGTTCTTCCGGATCTCTTCGTGCTCCAGCGACTGCTCGCGCCGCTCGAGGCGGTCGGCGGCGTCCTCGACGGTCCAGTCGCCCGCGATCGCGGCGATCGGCCGGCCGTCCATGTCTGCCGGAATCGCGTGACCGAGCGCGGCGAGGAGCGTGGGGGCGAGGTCGACGATGCTCGGCCGCTCCGGCAGCTCGCGGGCGTCCACGCCTGCCCCCGCAGCCACGAGGACGCCGTCCTGCCGGTGGAAGCCGGAGTCCCGCTTGAGGAAGAACGGATCGACCGGGCGGACGAGCGGGGGGGTGAGATGCGCGCCGCCCGTGTACCCGTCGGCGTACTCGACGACGAGGTCCGGCATGTCGTCCACGTACGGGCCGGCGAAGAGTTCTTCGCGAGTCCAAACGCGTTCGACGGGCCGCCGTCCGGTCTCCGGATCGACGAGCCTCGTCAAGTCTCCCTTGATGCGCGCACGCAAGGCTGGAGCTTCCTCCGCGTCGACACTCCCCTCCGGCTGACGGCCGCGCACGTTCAGGACGATCGCGTCGTACATCGGCATCAGCGGGACGCGGTAGGCCTGCGTCTTGCCGAACTCGATGTCGCCGATATTCAGGCGGCCGGCTGAGATGGCCGCCTTCATTCGATCGGGAAGATGGCGCCGGGCCAGGTCGAGCAGCGGTGTGGGCGTGAGAAGCCGCGCCTTCTCGAGGACGGCCGCCCGCCTACTGCCGCCGCGGTTGCCGGCGACGAGCAGATCCTGCTGCTCGAGCCACAGATTGAGCCCGACCGAGAGGTGGCCGGTAGGGCCGGCGCCATGGTCGGACATCACGACGACGAGCGTGTCCGGTCCGACCAGCTCGAGCAGCTCTCCGAGGGCACGGTCGGCCGCCTCGTATTCCGCTTCGATCACATGGCCGTACTTCGCCTGCCCGCGCTTTGTGAACGTCGGAAAGGTCTCGTCGTAGAACTCCCAGAACTGATGGACGACCCAATCCGTGTTGCTGTAGACGACCGCGAAGAGATCCCATGTCTCGCGTGCCAGGAGCGCCGTCGCCGCCGAGCTGAAGGCCGACAGATAACGGGACATGTACGCCAGAAACTGATCCTTCCGGCCGAGCCGTGGCGGCTGCTCGCGAAAGTGGCCGAGCTCTCCGGCGAGGGAAGGCGGGTAGGTCGACGTCGCGTCGATGGCGACTTTCGGCGTCCCCGAGATCATGACGCCGTTCACCTCGAAGGGGGGATAGGTCATCGGCATTCCGACCGATGCGACGCGCAACCCGGCGTCCGAGAGCGTCCGGAAGATCGAGAGATGGGCGAACGTCTCCGACGTCGCTAGCGTCTCGACGAACGAGGAATAGCGGCTGTAGTCGAGTGACCGAAACGTCAGGACGCCGTGCTTCGCCGGATTCATCCCGGTCATCAGCGAGGCCCACGCCGGAGGCGTGAGCGGCGGTACGGTCGAATCGAGGATCGTGCGGCCGCCGCGCTCGACGAGTCGCGCGAGGTGGGGGAGACGGCCCTTCGCGAGCAGGGGGTCGAGGATCCGCCACGAGGCGCCGTCGAGTCCGACGAGGAGGACGCGCGCGTGGCCGACGTCGCCGCGCCGGTCCGGGGCCGTCACGCCGGGCCGCCTCGCCTCGCGAGCGCGTGCTCGTACACCAGCTCCACCCGCTCTGCCACCTCGGCCCACGTCGGCCACTCGAGCGTCCCCGGCTGCTCGGTGGGAACCGGGTCGGGAAGCGCCTGAATCGCCGTCGCGAGGGCATCCTCGTCGCCCGGCGGGACGAGCGTGATCCGGTCCCGATCGGCTGCGCCGTTCAGCTCGTGGACGGCCGGAATATCGCTTGCGATCACCGGCAAGCCGTACCAGAGCGCCTCGAGAAGCGAGAGCGGAAGGCCTTCCTGGCGGGATGGCATGACGTAGACGGCCGCGTTCGTGCGCAGCTCGTCGAGCGCGTCCCCGCTCTGGTGACCCAGGAGCTGGATCCGCGGGTCGCCCTCCGCCAGCTTGCGCAACGCTCGCGCGTGGTCGTCGCTGTGGCTCGATGCGCCGGCGATGGCGAGCCGGTAGGGGGTGCTCGTCCTGCGAAAAGCTCTGATCAGGACGTCGCAGCCTTTCTCCGGAACGAGTCGGGCCATGAAGAGGAGGTAGCGTCTCGGCTCGAGCCCGAAGCGGGCGAGCGCCTCGCCGGGCCGACGTACGGGCAGCGGATCGTTCCCGTTCGGGATGTAGTGCGAGTCGCACCCGCGCGTTCCGCGCAGGTGCTCTTGGAGGTAGCGCGCGACGGCGATCCTTGCGTCCGCGTAGCGGCATGCGCTTGCCTCGCCGGCTCGGAGCGCCCAGCGTGCGAAGCGAGACCACTTCTGCTTGTTGTAGTCCTGGTCGTGAATCGTCGCGCAGACGACCGGTTTGCGGCGAACGCGCGCCGCCGGGATGGCGAGGCACGGCCCGACCGCGTGGAAGTGAATGACGTCGAACCCGCGGAGGCTCGCTTCGAGGGCGCACAACGAGGAATGGGTGATCGCCTCGAGGTGCTTCGTGCGTACGGAGGGTCGGACGATCGTCGCGAGCCCGGTTTGGTCTCCCTCCACCAGCCCGTAGCCGGGGCGCACGAAGACCGTGACCTCGTGCCCACGGGCGCCGAGTCGCTCCGAGAGCAGTGCGACGTGCCGTTCGACGCCGCCGAAGCGCCAGATGTTCGTCTTCTGGCCGATCATGGCGATTCTCATACCGGCGTCCCGTCGCGGTGAGCGATTGCCGCCGCATACGCCTCGGCGAGGGAGCCGAGGTGTGCCTCCGGCGTATACGACTCTTCGACCCTCGCGCGCGCGTTTCGCCCAAGCCTCTCGGCCTCCTCGGGCGCGCGCGCGAGTCGCTCCAGCGCGTGGCGCAGGGCGCGAGGGTCGGCGTGAGGCACCAGGAGCCCCTCCCGCCCCTCGCGCACGAATTCGGGAATGCCACCGACTCTGGACGCGACGACGGGCTTTCCCCACGCCATCGCTTCGAGAACCGCGAGCGGCCCGTTCTCCGGCCATTCCGAGGGAAGGACGACAGCGCACGCCCCGCGCACGAGGCCGGCGAGCGTGTTCGACTCGACGTGTCCGGAAAATTCCACCGCGGCGCCGACCTCTCGGGCCCGGCTCTCGAGGCCCGCTCGCAGCGGGCCGTCGCCGAGCACCTTGAGCCGCAGGCTCGTGCCGGCCACCGCCTCGATCAGGGTCTCCAAGCCCTTCTCATGAGACAGGCGGCCGACGTAGGCGAAGTACGGTCCGGGTGTGAACTCCGGGACGAACGCACTCGCGTCCACGTAGTTGGGGATCCAGCGGATCCGCTCGGGCGGATATCCGCCTTCCACGAGCTTGTCGCGTAGGTATCGGCTCGGCGTGACGAAGACGTCGACCCCGCGCTCGTAGAGACGCAGGCGTCGATGGAGCCACGTCTCCGTGGCGACGAGGGCGCTCCCGGCCAGCGATCCGCGCTCGCACCGCAGGCGTACGGCATGGTGGAAATGGCCGCCGACACAGCGTTCGCAGATCTCGCCGTGGGTCCGCAGCACGTAGATCGGGCAGACCAGCTTGTAGTCGTGGACCGTCATCACGACCGGCACGCCCCTCCGCCGCAGAGGCGCCAGGATCGACGGGGAAAAGTGGTGGTAGATGTTGTGGACGTGAGCAAGGTCGACCTCGTGGCGCTCGAGGAGCCGACTCATTGCCCTGCGCGCTTCGAGCGAGTACAGCGTGCGACCTGCGATACGCGCACGCGCGAGCCCGCCGGGCGGCGCGCCGAAGTCGGCCTCGGACGGAAAGAACGTCTCCGTGGGCGTTCTGCGGTTCTCGGGATGCCGTGTCGCGAAGTAGAGCGTCTCGACTCCCTGTGACTCGAGGAGGTCCGCGACCCGGAACATGTAGTTCTCGGCGCCTCCCCTGCCGTAGAAGAACTTGTTGACCTGGAGCACGCGCCGCAGACGGCGGCCGAAGATCGACTCGAGCTCTGCCGGGATCGCAGCGTCACCCGGGCGCGGACCAGCGCCCCGGACGGTCATTTCGCGGTCCTTCTCACCGCGCGCCGCAGTCAGCTGTTGCAGAACGTCTCCTCCCCCTCGGAGCTTGGGCGGTCCCGGGCTCGCCCGTCGACGTCATATTGAGAGTAAAGCCCTTTTCTGCGAGGTCAAGCGGGCTGCTTGCCCCGCGTTCCGCGCGCGCGGCCATGAAGCAGGTAGACACTCGCGAGCCCGGCCCACTCGCCGTAGGGCTCGAGGAGGTCGCGCGTGTCGTCGGCGTCCGCCCAGCGCCCGAGCCGGCCCGCGCAGATCTTGACCAGCCCGAGGTCGCCCACGAGCCCGCGGTCGTAGCGGCCGAGCCCGTAGAGGCAGATCATCCCGGCCGACCACGGGCCGAGACCGCGCTCGCGTTCGATACGGGCCGCCGCGGCGGAAGTCTCCGCCGCGCGCAGCCGCTCGAGGTCGAGCTCGCGCGAAAGCCGGACGAGGGCGTTCGCCTTGCGGGAGACGAGACCCTGCCGTCCGAGCTCGGCCGGGGCCCTGCCGGCGAACGTCCGGCGGGTCGGCGGAAGGCGAAGGCCCGCGTGCTCCGGGCTCGAGGCCCGCAACAACCGGGCCTCGAGCCGCTTCGCCGCCTTGGCTTCGATCAGCTGGCCGCAGACGGCCTTGAGCAGTGCGTGCGAGACCGTTGCGGTCCGTAGCGGCCGCAGGCCGCGGAAGCGGGCGATCGGCTCAGCCAGGAGCGGATCGCCCGCGAACCGACGCAGGAACTCGGAGTGGTCTTCCTCGGCGGCGAGGATCCAGCGGAGGACGTCGAAGGCGTCGTGCGCTCTCGACGCTTCGACGTCGACCGCCAGCGTTCCATCCCCTCGTTGCCGGACGCGGGCGAGCGCGGGCTCCCCGTCCGTCTCGAAGACGGCGGTCAGGACGCCGTCGCGAAAGACGCGAGTGGCGTCGCTTCTGGTCCTTGCCGCGAGCGCGAGTGAGTAGGGCGCCCGCGGGACGATCGTTCGCTCGAGCGCCGCCACCGGCGCTCGAGCGTGACGCTCGCGCTCGGCTCGGCTACGCGCCCGTGCCGCTGTCGCCCCCGCCGGCACCGCCCCGGGACTCGCCGCCGCCCGCGTGGCTGCCGCCGGCATGTCCGCCCTCGCCGCCCGCGTGACCGCCGTGGCTGTGCTCGGTCGGCGCCGGCGGTGCGTAGCCGCCGCCGGCCGTCGAGGTGCCGCCGGCTGCGCCCGTGTCGGCGTCGCGTGCGGACGTGGCGGATCCGCCGCCGAACATCTCCTTCAGCTTGTCCATCCAGCCCATCTGTGCCCTCCTGGCTCGTGGATACCGGTACACCATAAGCGGAGGGCCCGACGGGTGCTCGATCCGCGGCGGTTAACGAATCGTGTGCTGCTTCCGATACCGAAGGAAGCGGACTTTCAAAAGCCCTTCCAGGGGTCGGCGGGGGTCACCGAAGCGTGAGCTACGATAGGTCCGGCCGAACGAGAAAGGACGTCAAAGCCGTTGTTCGAACGCTTCACAGAACGAGCCAGACAAGTCGTCGTCCTCGCCCAGGACGAGGCCCGCGCCCTCAAGCACAACTACATCGGCACGGAGCACATCCTGCTCGGCCTGCTGCGCGAGGAGGAGGGCCTCGCCGCCCGCGTGCTGGAGAGCCTCGACATCACGGTCGAGGAGGTCCGGGCTCAGGTCGCGCGGATCGTCGGGCAGGGCGACGAGGTGACGACAGGGCAGATCCCATTCACGCCGCGCGCGAAGAAGGTGCTCGAGCTCGCCCTGCGCGAGGCGCTCTCCCTGGGCCACAACTACATCGGCACCGAGCACATCCTGCTCGGGCTCGTGCGCGAGAACGAGGGCGTCGCGGCCAGGATCCTGCTCGACTTCGACGCCGACGCGGAGAAGATCCGGAACGAGATCATCCGCATGCTGTCCGGCCCCGGGCGTCGGCAGCAGGGCGGCGGAGGGACGCCGGAGAAGACGAAGAGCTCGAAGCTCCTCGACCAGTTCGGCCGGAACCTGACGAAGCTCGCGGCCGAGGCGAAGCTCGACCCCGTCGTCGGGCGCCAGACCGAGATCGAGCGCGTCATGCAGATCCTCTCGCGGCGCACGAAGAACAACCCGGTCTTGATCGGCGAGCCGGGTGTCGGGAAGACGGCCGTCGTCGAGGGGCTCGCTGCCCGGATCGCGTCGAACCAGGTCCCCGAGCTCCTGAAGGGGAAGCAGATCTACACGCTCGATCTCGCCGCGCTGGTCGCGGGCTCGAAGTACCGCGGCGAGTTCGAGGAGCGCTTGAAGAAGGTGATGAAGGAGATCACCCAGCGCGGCGACATCATCCTGTTCATCGACGAGCTCCACAATCTCGTGGGCGCGGGGGCCGCCGAAGGCGCGATCGACGCCGCTTCGATCCTGAAGCCGGCCCTGGCTCGCGGGGAGCTCCAGACGATCGGCGCGACGACGCTCGACGAGTACCGGAAGTACCTCGAGCGCGACGCCGCGCTCGAGCGGCGCTTCCAGCAGATCAAGGTCGACGAGCCGTCCGTGGACGACACCGTCCAGATCCTGCGCGGGCTGCGCGACCGCTACGAGGCACACCACCGCTGCACGATCACCGACGACGCTCTCCGCGCCGCCGCGATCCTCTCCGACCGCTACATCCAGGACCGCCATCTCCCGGACAAGGCGATCGACCTCATCGACGAGGCAGCCTCGCGCATGCGCATCAAGACGATGACGGCCCCGCCGCGCTACCGCGAGCTCGAGGACGAGATCGAGAAGGTGCGCACGGAGAAGGAGGCAGCCATCGAGGCGCAGGAGTTCGAGAAGGCGGCGAACCTGCGCGACAAGGAGCGCAAGCTCACGCAGAAGCGCCGCGAGCTCGAGGAGAAGTGGCGCAACTCGGAGAGCTCCGAACAGCCGGACATCGGCGAGGAGGAGATCGCCGACATCGTCTCGATGTGGACCGGCATCCCCGTCTTCAAGCTCACCGAGGCCGAGTCGCAGAAGCTCATCCGCATGGAGGAGGAGCTCCACAAGCGCGTCATCGGCCAGAACGAGGCGATCGTCGCCGTGTCGAAGTCGATCCGCCGGGCGCGCGCGGGGATCAAGGACCCGAAGCGCCCGACCGGCTCGTTCATCTTCCTCGGGCCCTCCGGCGTCGGGAAGACCGAGCTGGCGCGGACGCTCGCCGAGTTCCTGTTCGGGGACGAGGACGCGATGATCCAGGTCGACATGTCGGAGTACATGGAGAAGCACTCCGTGTCCCGGCTCGTCGGCTCGCCGCCCGGCTACATCGGCTACGACGAGGGCGGCCAGCTCACCGAGGCCGTCCGCCGAAAGCCGTACTCGGTCGTCCTCCTGGACGAGATCGAGAAGGCCCACCCGGACGTCTTCAACATCCTCCTCCAGATCCTGGAGGACGGGAAGCTGACCGACGCGCAGGGGCGCAAGGTCGACTTCCGCAACACGATCGTGATCATGACCTCGAACATCGGGGCCGCCACGATCTCGAAGAACCAGTCGCTCGGCTTCTCGATCGGCGACGAGACCGGCCTCTCCTACGAGGAGATGAAGGACCGGATCATGGGCGAGCTGAAGAAGGTCTTCCGGCCCGAGCTCCTGAACCGGATCGACGAGATCATCGTCTTCCACAAGCTGACGAAGGACGAGATCATGTCGATCGTCGACCTGATGATGAAGCGCCTGCGCGAGCAGATGGGCGAGCACGAGGCGGCGATCGAGCTGACCGAGGAGGCGAAGGAGCTGCTCGTCGAGAAGGGCTACGACCCGGCCATGGGCGCCCGCCCGCTCCGGCGCGCGATCCAGCGCTACATCGAAGACCCCCTCGCCGACTACGTGCTCGGACGGACGCTCCGCCCGGGCGTCACCATCATGGTCGACCGCAAGGGCGGCGACGAGGGCGAGGTCGACATCAGCGTCGTCGAGCCCAGCGAGATCGAGCGGGAGAAGGTGACCGTCCCGCCCGAAGAGCCCTCCGGCGAGGCGGACGAAGCGGACGACGAGAACGAGTAACGGCGCGGCGCGCCCGCGCAGAAGCGAATCGAGCGGCGGCCATCGGCCGCCGCTCTTCGTTGCCGCGAAAGATCGTGTTGGCGTTGCGACGAAACCGTGGCACACTGCCCCGCAGCCGTCGTTACGAAAGGGGTCTCATGAAGTCTCGTCTCATCGTCGTCGCGCTCTTCGGCGTGCTCGCACTGGCGCTCGCCGGGGCCGCGCTCGGCGCGAATGCTCACGCCAACGCCCGCGCGGTCTGTCCGGGCGTCTTCACCGGAGCGCGCTGTCACGCGCTCGTCGTCGTGAACGCGCGCGGCAATCCGCATGCGACGACCTCTCCGACCGGCTACGGGCCCGCCGAGTTCCAGACCGCGTACGGGCTCACGGCTGCCTCGGCCGCGCCGTCGACGCAGACGATCGCGATCGTCGACGCCTATGACGATCCGAGGGCCGAAAGCGATCTCGGCGTTTACAGCTCCACCTACGGTCTGCCGCCGTGCACGACCGCGAACGGGTGCTTCAAGAAGGTGAATCAGAACGGGGGCACGAAGCGCCCTCGCGCCGACCAGGGCTGGGCACTCGAGATCTCGCTCGACGTGCAGGCCGCGCACGCCGTCTGTCCGCGCTGCAAGATCCTCCTCGTCGAGGCGAAGACGAACAGCTTCACCAATCTCATGACCGCCGTCGACTACGCGGTCTCCCACGCCGATGTCGTCTCGAACTCGTACGGCGCCGGCGAGTTCTCGGGCGAGACGACCTACGACTTCCACTTCAACCATCCCGGCACGCCGATCACGGTCTCGTCCGGCGACGCCGGGTACGGGACCGAGTACCCGGCCGCATCGCGCTTCGTCACGGCGGTGGGCGGGACGACCCTGATCCTGAACGCGGACAGGACGCGGGCGACCGAGACGGCCTGGAACGGCGCCGGGAGCGGCTGCTCGCTCTACGAGACGAAGCCTGCGTGGCAGACCGACGGCGCCTGCACCCGCCGGACGATTGCCGACGTCTCGGCCGACGCCGATCCCGCCACCGGCGCATCGGTGTACGACTCGTACGGCTACCAGGGCCAGTCCGGCTGGTTCGCCGTCGGCGGCACGAGCCTGGCGGCGCCGCTGGTCGCCGCGGTGTACGCACTCGCCGGAAACGGGGCCTCGACGTCGTACGGCTCGTTCCCCTACTCGCACTCGAGCTCGCTGTACGACGTGATCGCCGGCTCGAACGGAACCTGCGGCGCGACGTATCTCTGCACGGCCGTTCCGGGCTACGACGGCCCCACCGGCCTCGGCACGCCGAACGGAACCGGCGGCTTCTAGATCTCCCTATCCGACTCGTGTAGGGGCCGGTGGCGTCCGGCCCCTACACTGGGCTGATGTCGGGCGCCGTCGTCGTCCCACCGGGCGGAGGTCATCGTGTCGGGAACGTTGAGTTCCTTGCGAGGAGCTCGGACACCGAGCGATTCAACCTGGCGGTCATCACGGTCCAACCGCACCGGCCTGGACCGGGAGCACATGTGCACGAGGACGAGGACGACGCCTTCTACATCATCGAGGGAGAGTTGACGTTCACGGTCGAAGGGGAACGGATCCCCGCCGGCCCGGGAACGTTCGTTCTCGTCCCGCCGGACGTCGAGCACGGCTTCGCGAACGAGACCGACGCCGTGGTTCGCATGGTCAACATCCACGCGCCGGCCGGCTTCGACCGCCGCCTCGAGCGCGACTAACAGAAAGGCGGCGCGCCCCGATCGGTGGCGGCTCTATCCGCGAGATGGAGCCGAGCGTAACCGCTTCGGCGCCGGCGCAGCGATCTTACGGAGCGCGGTCTGGACGAGCTCACACCCTGATCTGGGATGCGCTTCCCTGGCGACCTGGGCGAGCCGCCGGTACTCGGTCTCGGAGAGAGGCGTTGCCTTCATCTCGATCACAACATCGCCCTGAACGGGCGTCGGCTCAATAGGTCCCACGGACTATGTCGCCCCTGCGTGGTCCTATTGCGACAGTCATGTGACACTTGCGCGACCGGCGGCGTATATCGAGTGTGAGCGCCATGACGAGCCTCTGGCCCGGAAGAGCCGGCGTCACCGGTCCCGCCCTTACCTTCGCGGAGGCGGTCGAGCGCCATCTCGACGACGTCTACCGCTATCTCCTCTATCTGACGAAGAACCCCGGTTTGGCGGAAGACCTCGCGGCGGAGACGTTCGAGCGCGCTCTACGCGAATGGCGGCGCTTCGATCCGCGGCGTGCGAGCGCCAAGACGTGGCTTTGCCAGGTCGCGCGCACGACGGCTCTCGACCGGCTTCGCTCCGACGAGCGCCGGCGGGCGCGGGAGAACCGCTACGCCGCGGAGAGCGAAAGCCTCGCCGACGACCCCGCCGACGCGGTCGGTCTGTCGCCTGCCCTCGCGGAGGCGCTCGGGAGCCTCTCGGCGGCCGAGCGAGAGATCGTCGCGCTCCGCGTTCTGCTCGAGCTCGACGACGCGCAAGCCGCGCGGGTGCTCGACATCAGTCGCAGCGCCGCCTCGACGCGCCTGAACCGAGCCCTGAGGAAGCTGAAGGAGAGGATGACCGCCGATGCTCTTGCGTGAACGAGAAAACCAGGAGCTCCTCGCCGAGCTCGCCGCGCCGCTGGACGCACTCCGGCGCGAGACGCCGCGGGCCCCGCTCTCCCTGCACGAGCGCGTGCGCTCGCTCGCGCCGGCCGCTCCCGCGCCGAAGCCTGCTCGAAGCAGGCGCGCGCTCGTCTTTGCCCTCGCCGGCGCCGTGCTCGCGGCCGCGTTCGGCGCGGCGGCGATCCGCGGCATCGTCGCGTCGTCCGGCGGCGGCGGTGGCGGCCGGCAGCCGATCGCCGAATCCTCGCGCGGCCAGAAGGCGCGGGATAACGTCGGTGGAGGCCCTGCCCTTGCGCCGCAGGTCGGATCCACGGTGCCCGAAGCGATCCCGCCGAGCGGCAACCGTGCTCAGGACTACCGCGTCTTCCTGAGATTGCATGTGCGCAACCGGGACGACCTCTCGGCGAAGACGAAGCAGGCACTCGACGCGGCACGGTCGTACGGGGGCTACGTCGGATCCGTGGACTACGCCGTCGGACGTGACGGCGACGCAGCGCTCGAGCTGCGCATCCCGATCGACCGCGTCCAGGACGCTCTCGTGCGTTTCTCCGGTCTCGGGACGATCGTCGAGCAGCACGTCTCGATCGCCGACCTCCAGGGCCAGATCGACGTATACGGACGCGAGATCGGCCGGCTCGTGCGCCGGGCAGGCGTTCTGCGCGCCACGCTTCGCGACGACTCGATCTCCGACGTGGAGCGGGCCCGGGTCGAGGCGCGGCTCGCGCAGGTTCGCCGGTCGCTGACCGAGCTGCGGCGGTCCCGCGCCGGGCTGGCCCGGCAGGGGCGGTTCGCGACGGTCTCGCTCCAGCTGACGACCCGCGAGGTTGCCGCTGCTCCGCCTCCGAGGCCCGGCCGGCTCGAGCGGGCGATCGACGACGCCGGCTCCGTGCTCGTCAAAGAGCTCGCCGTCGTCATGTACGCGCTCATCGTGCTGGGCCCGCTCACCGTCCTCGTGGCGATCGGGATCTGGGGGTTCCGAATCGCGAGACGCCGCGCCGACGAGCGGCTGCTCGAACGCGTGTAACCCGGCTCCAAGTCGGCACAGTCGCCGTCAGCCCACGGCCGTAGACTCGACGCCGTGGCGAAGGCGGCCGTTCAACACGCCTGCTCGGAATGCGGCTACTCGACCGGGAAGTGGCTCGGCCGCTGTCCCTCCTGCGGAAGCTGGGGCTCGCTGGTCGAGGAGCGCGTGGCACCCGGGCCGGCGCACGTCGTCGGCCCGGGCCGTCCGCTGCTGCGGCTCGTGGAGATCGAGACGGCCGAGGCGAACCGGCTCGGCACCGGCGTTCCGGAACTCGATCGCGTGCTCGGCGGAGGTCTCGTTCCAGCCTCGCTCGTCCTCGTCTCGGGCGATCCGGGCATCGGTAAGTCGACGCTGCTCCTCATGGCGTTGCGGTCTATGAGCCGGACGAAGAAGGCCGTCCTCGTGAGCGGCGAGGAATCGTCGGCGCAGGTGAAGCTCCGGGCCGATCGCCTCGGAGGGGCCGAGCGAATCGAGATCCTCGCCGAGACGAACCTCGACGAGATCTGCTCGACGCTCGAGCGCGAGCGTCCGGATGTCGTCGTGATCGACTCGGTGCAGACGCTCTACGCGCCGGAGCTGGGCTCGGCACCCGGCTCGGTCGCTCAGGTTCGCGAGGCGGCCGGCCGCCTGCTGCGGCTCGCCAAGGAACGGGACGTCGCGACGATTCTGGTCGGCCACGTCACGAAGGAGGGCGTCGTTGCGGGGCCGCGGGTGCTGGAGCACCTCGTCGACTGCGTGCTCCAGTTCGAGGGCGACCGGTACCGCGCGCACCGTGTCCTGCGCGCCGTGAAGAACCGCTTCGGCTCGACGAACGAGCTAGGGGTCTTCGAGATGACCTCCGCCGGCCTCGTCGGCGTCGAGGACCCGTCTCAGCTCTTCGGGCGTCGCGACGACGACCAGCCGGGCTCGGCCGTCGCGTGCGCCATCGAGGGCACGAGGCCGCTCCTGCTCGAGATCCAGGCGCTCGTCGCGCCGACCGACCTCGCGATGCCGCGACGCGTCGGGACCGGCGTCGACCCGAAGCGGCTCGCGATGATCGTCGCCGTCCTCGCGCGGCACGCGGGAGTCGCTCTCGGGCAGGCCGACGTCTTCGTGAACGTCGCCGGCGGCGTGCGGATCGACGAGCCGGGAGCGGACCTCGGGATCGCCCTCGCGATCGCGTCGGCAGCCCGGCAGGCGCCGGTCCGCAGCGGGCTCGCCTGCTTCGGCGAGGTCGGGTTGACGGGTCGGCTCCGCCCCGTCGGCCAGTCGGATCGGCGGCTGGCCGAGTGTGCGAAGCTCGGGCTCGGCGAGGCGCTCGCGCCGGAGGGAAGCCCCGGCCGTGGCAAGATTCGCGTGACGGCGGCGCCGTCGCTCCGGAGGGCGATCTCGGCAGGGCTCGATGCGCAGCGATCCTCGGAAGGATAAGAAGCTCCTCGCGGCGCTCGCACAAGTGGCGCCGGGCACGGCGCTGCGCGCAGGCCTCGACGACATCATCCGGGCCGGTCACGGGGCGCTGATCGTCGTCGGGAGGCCGTCCGAGCTCTCGTTCCTCTTCTCCGGCGGGATGCAGCTCGAGCTTCCGTTCACGGCCCAGCTCCTCTACGAGCTCGCGAAGATGGACGGGGCGATCATCGTCGACCCCGGGCTGACGCGGCTCATGCACGCGAACGTCCAGCTCATGCCCGATCCGACCATCCCCTCGAACGAGACGGGAACACGCCATCGCACCGCCGAGCGCGTTGCGAAGCAGACGGGGACGCTCGTCGTCTCCGTCTCGCAGCAGCGCGAGACGGTGACGCTCTTCGTGGAGGACACGCGCTACCAGCTCGCCGACATCTCCGAGCTGCTCGCGCGGACGAACCAGGCGCTCGGCACCCTCGAGACGTATCGCACGCGCCTCGACCAGGGCCTCACGAGGCTCACCGCTCTCGAGTTCCAGAGTGCCGTGATGCTCGACGACGTGCTCGTCGTCCTCCAGCGGGCGGAGATGACGACCCGGATGGCCGAGGAGATCGAGCGCAACTGCGTCGAGCTCGGCGAGGAGGGCAGGCTGATCCGGATGCAGCTCGACGAGCTGATGGAGAACATCCCTCGCGAGAAGTCTGCGGTCGTCTACGACTACGAGCTCGCGGGCGACTCCGACGCGGCGAGCGCGGCTCTCACGAACCTCGCCGACCTCTCGTACCAGCGACTGCTCGAGTTCGAAGAGCTCGCGGAGCTGCTCGGGTATCCGCGCGACACGAACCCGCTCGACCACGGCGTGACGCCGCGCGGCTATCGCGTGCTCGCCCAGATCCCGCGACTGCCCGATCCGGTCATCCGCCACGTCGTCGAGGACTTCGGGAATCTCGACGCGGTCATCCGCGCAAGCCACCGTGACCTCGAGGCGGTCGACGGGGTCGGATCCGTGCGTGCCCGAGACATCCGCGAAGGGTTGCGCCGTCTCCAGGAACACAACCTGGTCGACCGCTATCTCCAGATGTAGCCGTTCGGAGCAGGAAAGTCCCTGCTCGTACCGAGAATCACATCTGCGGCGCACAAAATCCCTGGAAAAGCTCGCATTTTCCGCGCTTTTCCGCTAGAATGGCGCAGTCCCGCAGGCGTTCGGGCGCCCCCTCGCGCCCTGGTTAGGAGGAGAGCTTGTACCAAGTCGGCGACAAGGTCGTCTATCCCCACCACGGCGCCGGAACGGTCGTCACGAAGGAAGTTCGCACCGTTCTCGGCGAGGATCGTGAGTACCTCACGATCAAGATCCTGCACAACGACATGACCGTCAACGTGCCGGCGGAAAACGCCGAGCGGGTGGGGCTCCGGAAGGTCATCGACGAGGAGATGGTCGAGCGCGTGCTCGAGGTCCTGCACGGAAGCGGGACGAACATGCCGAAGAACTGGAACCGCCGCTTCAAGTTCAACCGCGACAAGATGAAGACCGGCGACATCTTCGAGCTTGCCGAGGTCGTCAGGAATTTGTCGTTGCGCGACCAGGAGAAGGGGCTCTCCACGGGCGAGAAGCAGATGTTCGTCAAGGCGAAGAAGATCCTCGCCAGCGAGCTGATGTACGCGAAGGGCTTCGACGAGGAAGAGGCAGCGCTCTGGCTGGACGGCGTCCTCACCGAGGTCGCGGTCCCCGACGCCGTCGCGACGTAGGACACTCCTCACGGCTCCGGCGCCGTGAGCGACGTCTGGGCGGTCCTGGTCGCGGCGGGCCGCGGCGAGCGGCTCGGCGAGGACCGTCCGAAGGCGTTCGCGAAGCTCGGAGGGCGGCCGCTCTTGGCCGAGAGCCTCGAGCGGCTCGAGCGCTCCGAGTGGATCGAGTCGGTCGTCGTCGCCGCGCCTCCCGAGTGGGAGGAGCCGTCGATCCTCGTCGCCGAAGAGATCGCGGCAGGCAAGGTCGTCGCGGTGGTCACGGGAGGCGACACTCGCGCAGCCTCGGTTCGCGCGGCGCTCGCGGAGGTGACTGACGATGCCGCCGTCGTGCTCGTGCACGACGCCGCTCGGCCGATCCTCCCCGAGAGCGTGATCGACCGGCTGCTCCGAAGCCTCGGCGAAGGATGGGACGGCGCGATTCCCGCCCTTCCCGTCCCGGACACGCTCAAGCGCGCGGACGGCGAGCGGGTCGTCGAGACCGTCGACCGAAGCGGTCTCTACGCGGTCCAGACCCCGCAGGCGTTCGTCGCCTCGATGCTTCGCTCGGCACTTGCGCGCGAGCGCGACGCGACGGACTGTTCGAGCTATGTCGAGGCCGCCGGCGGGCGCATCCGGCTTGTCGAAGGCGACCGCAGGTTGGCAAAGGTGACGACGCCGGACGACCTCGCGTTCGTCGAGCAGCTGCTGAGGTCGGAGGCGTGAGCGAGATCCGCGTCGGGCTCGGTCTCGACGCGCACGCGTTCTCGGACGCGGTCCCGCTCGTGCTCGCGGGCGTCGACTTCCCGGGGGAGCGCGGCCTCGCGGGCCATTCCGACGGCGACGTTCTTGCTCATGCGCTCATAGATGCAGTGCTCGGAGCTTCAGGGCTCGGCGACATCGGCGAACTCTTCCCTTCCGGCGACGCGGAGTGGCTCGATGCCTCCTCCGTCCGGCTGCTGCAGCGGGCGTACGAAGTCGTTCGCGGTGCGGGTTTCGAGCTCGTGAACGCGGACTGCATCCTGGTCGGCGAGAGGCCGAGGATCGCGCCGATGCGCGATGCGATGCGGACGCGCCTGGCGGGCGCGATGGGGGTGTCTCCCGAGCAGATCGCCGTCCGTGCGACAACCACGGACGGGTTGGGGTTTCCGGGCCGCGGCGAGGGCCTCGCGGCGCAGGCGGTTGCGCTTGTCAGACGGACATAGAGGGCGGAGCGGCGCGTGCCTGAGGGGCATCCTGGGGCCGCCGCGGTCCTCCCTCCGCTTCGAGCGTAGCGGGTCAGAACGCGCGCGTGTGTGACGACGTGCGCCGAAAATTCGACGTGACGCGGCCGGTTACGCACTGGGCGGTCGCTGCTCGCCCGGCAACGCGACCGTCCCGGCGACCCTCTCGACGAGCCCGTCCCGCACGAGCGACGCCACCGCCTCGCGGTCGAGCTCCGACTCCGACCGACGCTCTTCGGCCACGAGACGCAACACCCTGGCCCGCCGCTGGCGAAACGAGCCCTCGAGCCGGCCTTGCTTCCGCATGGGCTCGAACCGGCGACCACGCGAAGGGCAAGCTGACGCGAGCGGGCAAATTGGACAGCGGGGCACGCGTGCGAGGCACACCAGCGCGCCGAGGTCCATCAGCGCGTGAACCGCGTCGGGCCCGAACTTTCCGTGCGTTCGAGCGCGCACTCGGGCGACGTTCGTGTCGACCGGGATCACCCGCTTCCCGTGCGCGAAGAGGGCGACCGCGTCCGCCGTGTAGCGGCCGACGCCGGGTAACTTCGTGAGATCGGACGGCCAGCCCTCGGCCGCGATGCGCCGCGCCGCCCGGTGGAGGTTCACCGCACGCCGGTTGTACCCGAGACCCTGCCAGGCTCGAATCACATCCGAGACGGCTGCCTCCGCGAGGTCGGCGACCGTGGGCCACCGCTCGAGCCATTCCGTGTACCGCGGCACGACGCGCGCCGCCTGGGTCTGCTGGAGCATCACCTCGCTGACGAGGATCGCGTACGGATCGCGCCTCTTCCGCCACGGGAGATCGCGCCCGTTCTCGGCATACCAAGCGAGAAGCGACCGTTGCATCGAGCCGTCCCCTGCTTTCACGGCCTAGCCCGCTCGGCGAGCCACCGCTTCGATCAGATCAGCGGCCCGAACGGTTCCGGTACTGGCCTGGAGCCGGCTCGCGATGACGGTCAATCTCTCGCGGAGACCCTCGTCCGCGAGCAGGCGGTCGACCGTGCCGATCAATTCCCGGTCGTCGAACGCATAGGTCGGGAGGCGCGTGCCGAATCCGAGCTCGTCGACGCGCTGCGCGTTGTCGTACTGATCCCAGAAGAGCGGCAGAACGACTCGCGGGGTTCCGAAGTGGAAGGACTCCGTGATCGTGTTGTTGCCGCCGTGCGTGAGCACGAGATCGACCTGCGGCAGGATCGACGTCTGGGGCAGGAACTCGGCGCCGACCATGTTCGGCCCCAGCGTCAGCTCGTCGTGTTGCGGCCCCATGCTGACGACGACGCCGTGCTCCGTCGTCGCCAGCACGTCGATCAGGCGCTGCATCAACGCCGTGTCGGCCGAGCCGAGGCTGCCGAGGCTGAGGTAGAGGACGTTGCCCGACCCCTCGCGCAGACTGGGGGGAACGTCGTACGGCTCGTCGGTCGCGCGAACGCATGAATCCAGTCGCGTCCAGGTCTCGTCGAGAGGACGCGACCGCGTGTAGTCGGCTTCCTCCGGATAGACGTAGAGATTCAGGGACGCCGATTCGTGGATGAACTCGAGCTCGCCGAGGGGCGGAGCTCCCCGCTCTTGCATGAACGAGTCGAAGTCGGCGTGCATCTCTGCGTGCGTGCGGCGGTACTCCGCGCGAAAGTCGTCCCAGCCCTGCGGGTCGTCCGAGGGATAGCCGGAGAAGACCGGCGGCAGGCGCTCGTCCAAAATCTCGAGCGGATTGCAGGAGACGATCCGGACCCATGGGACGCCGGACGTGAGGAGCGCGGCGAAGCCGACGACGTTGTCTTCGACGACCGCGTCGGGTTCGAGCTCGTCGAAGATCTCGAGCAGCCGGTCGTCGACGTATTTGGCGCCGTCGATCAGCGCCTGCCAGGTCGGTTGGATGAACGCCTCGAGCTGCTCGATCGTCGGCTTCCGGAAGACCGGCGCCGTCTCCCGGATGAAGTCCTTCCAGAACTGGCCCGGCGTCTCCTCCGCCTCCGGCGGAGGCCCGAGGCGCATCAGCCGCTCTTCGAAGCCCTTCGCTTCGAGCGTGCCGGCGAAGGACTCTTCGACGACGAACACGGTTCGCGCCCCTCGTCGCCGGAGCACGTCCGCGATTCCGACGCAGTTGTTCGTCGGCCCGTACGCGCCCTCGGGGAAGAAGACGACCGTCGGAGCGCGGGCGGCCATGCGGGGCGAGTCTAGAGTTAGTCGCCGTGGTACGCGTCCGCTTTGCTCCGAGCCCGACGGGATCGCTGCATCTCGGAAGCGCCCTGACGGCGGTCGTCAACCGGCGCTTCGCCGACGAACGCGGTGGGACGATGTTGCTCCGAATCGACGACACCGACGCGACCCGCACGGTCGACGGAGCGGTCGAGGAGATCGTCGCCGATCTCGAATGGCTCGGCGTGGCCGTGGACGAGGGGCCCGTGCGTCAGTCGGAGCGCGCCGAGCGTCACCGCGAGGCGGCCCGCTCCCTGGCGCGCGCCCATCTCGACGACGCGGGCGCCCTTCGCTACGGCCGGACGACTCTCCTGCGCCCCGACGGGTCTCCGACGTATCCGCTGGCCTCGGCCGTCGACGACCTCGACTTCGGGATCACGCACATCATCCGCGGCTCCGAGCATCGAGACGCGGCAGCGCTCCATCTCGAGCTGATCGAGGAGCTCGGGGGCGACCCGCCGGAGGTCCGCCACATCGGACTCTTGCTCGGCGCCGACGGGAAGAAGCTCTCGAAGCGGCATGGAGCCGCCTCGGTCGCGGATCTCCGCGCGGCCGGCATCCCACCCGAGGCGGTCCGCGCGTATCTCGAGGAGCTCGGCGCTCCGGCCCACGACGTCCACTTCGATCCGGCGCGACTCAGACGCCTTTCGACGGAGACGCTCGGCGCGCTCCCCGACGAGGAGCTGGCACGCCGAGTCGGCGTGCCAGCGCGCGTGAGCCCGGTGCTGCGCGGTGCGCGCGATCTCCGCGAGGCGCGTGCCTTCGCGGAGGCCGTGCTCGCTCCGCCGCCTCGAACGCACGCTCCGGGCGCAGAGGACACGCTCGAACGTTTCCGCGAGCTTCGCGAACGGGCGAACGGAGAACTCGACCCGGAACACGCCAAGGCGATCGTGAGGGAGTTGAAGGCAGTGGGCGGCGACCTGCGCGGTCTCCGGCTTGCGCTCACGGGCGTCGACCGGGGGCCTGAGCTCTGGGCCGTCGTGGCCGCGCTGGACCGAGGCGAGGCACTCCGGCGCGTCGATGCGGCTCTCTGACTCGCTGACCCGGCGGAAGCAGGAGCTGCCTCCTCCGCCGGGCCCGATCGGCATGTACTTCTGCGGGCCGACGGTGTACCAGCGGATCCACGTCGGCAACGCGCGTCCCTACGTCTTCTCGCTCTGGCTGCGGCGCTGGCTCCACGAAGGCGGTTACGACGTGAAGCTGGTCGAGAACATCACGGACATCAACGACAAGATCTACGAGGCCGCGGCCCGGAAAGGCATCCGGAGCGACGAGCTCGCGCGTGCCGCGACGCGCTGGTACGTCGAGGACACGGATGCGCTGGGGCTCGGCCGCCCCGACGTCGAGCCGCTCGCAACCGAGTCGCTTCCCGAGATCGTCGCGCTGATCGAGGACCTCGTCGCGCGCGGGCTTGCCTACGAGTCGGGCGGAGACGTGTACTTCCGGGTCTCGGCCTTCCCGGACTACGGCGTGTTGTCGGGGGCCGATCCCGACGCGATGATCGCCCAGGAGCCGAGCGAGCTAAAAGAGGACGCGCGCGACTTCGCCCTCTGGAAGGCGACGAAACCTCACGAGGACACCGCCTGGGATTCCCCGTGGGGTCGCGGCCGGCCGGGATGGCACATCGAGTGCTCGGCGATGGCAGAGAAGCACCTCGGCCGCGCCTTCGACGTCCACGGCGGCGGGCTCGATCTTCGCTTTCCGCACCACGAGAACGAGCTCGCGCAGTCGCGTGGCGCGGGCCGCGAGTTCGCGCGCACATGGGCGCACAACGGGATGCTGCGGCTGGACGAGACGAAGATGTCGAAGTCCGTCGGCAACGTGCTGCCCCTTCGCGACGTGCTCGAGCGCTGGGGCCGGGAAGCGTTGCTGCTGTTCTTTCTCGGGGCTCATTACCGGAACTGGATCGATTTCTCGGAGGAAGCGATGGACGCCGCGGCAGCGGAGGCCGAGCGGTTCCGCAATGCCTTTCGAGAGCAGGAGCGCGCAAGCGGCCCGTCGCGGGAGTGGAACGATTTCGTCGCGGTTTTGGAAGATGATTTCGCGACCCAGAAAGCGCTCGCCATCCTGCATGAATGGCGCTCTTCGGGAAGGCTCGATCTCCTCCGCCGAGGCCTCGGGATCTTCGGTCTCGAGACGCTTGTCCACGACGAAGAGCCGCCCCCCGAGCTCGTTGCCCTCGCGCGCTCGCGGGAAGAGGCCCGTGCGCGCGGCGACTTCGGCGAGGCCGATCGGATCCGTGACGACATAGCGAAGCGCGGGTGGGAGATCCGCGACCTACCGAACGGATTTCGGCTCGTGCGCGTGCGATGACCCGGGAGCTCGTCTACGGCCGCCGACCGGTTCGGGAGGTTCTCCGTGCGGGCAGGCGGCAGGTCCTGGAGCTGCTGGCGACCGAGCGCGCACTCGCGTCGGAATCCTGGCTGCGCGAACGGTCGGGTGTCCGGGTCCGCGTCGAGCGCGAACGCGTCCTCACGGACGTCGCGAAGACTCGCGATCACCAGGGCGTCGTGGCTCAGTGCGAGCCGTACCGTTACGCGGACGCGTACGAGATTGCCGACGGTGAGCGGATCCTCATCGCCTGCCTCGATCAGGTCACCGATCCGCACAACCTCGGCGCCGTGTGTCGGAGCGCGGAAGGCGCAGGTGCGAGCGGGATCGTCGTGCCCGAGCACAACGCCGCCCGGGTGACGCCGGCCGTCTGCCGCTCGTCGGCCGGCGCGGTCGAGCACGTCGCCGTCGCGGTCGTGGTCAACCTCGCGCGATACCTGGGCGAGATCAAGCGGGACGACGTCTGGGTCTGGGCGGCCGCCGGTGATGCCGCGACGAGCCTCTGGGCGGCCGACTTCGAAGGAGGCACGGTCATGGTCTTCGGGTCCGAGGGGCGCGGTGTGCGTCCCGGCGTTCGGCGCGCCTGCGACGATGCGTTCTCCATCCCGCTGGCCGGAGTCGTCGAGTCGCTGAACGTCAGCGTGGCGGCGGGCATCGGCCTTTTCGAGGCCGCGAGGCAGCGTCGTGGCTGAAGCCGTCCTCTTCCTCTTCGACGGTTACAACCTCCTGCACGAAGCCGGGATGGAGGACCCGGACGCGCTGGTCGACCGCCTGGCCGGGTTCGTCGCCCTCCGCGGCGCGACCGGGGTCGTCGTCTTCGACGGCGCCGGCGCCGAGCGGTCGGTCGGGCCGCTTCGCGTTCGCTACGCGCAGCACGCGGACGACGTGCTCGAGCGGCTGGCGGCCGAGCATCGTTCCCGCGGCGAGGTGGTCGTCGTGACCTCCGACCGCGCCGTGCTCGGCACCGCCGGGCAGGAGTCGCGCCGGTTCTCGTCGAAATCGTTCCTCCGCGAGCTCGAGCTCTCCGACGCGGAAGACGTCGCCGCCTCGCTGCCGGGCAGCGGCCGCACGACGCGGGTCGGCGAGGCTCTTCCCGACGAGACCCGCGAGCAGCTCGAGCGGTGGCGGCGCCAAAAACGTTGAAACATCTTGGGACCGCTGCTATTCTCCCACCCTAAAGTTGAGGGTGAGAGTTCGGCGGCTCGCGGAACCGGGCTCGCTCTCAGGTCCGAGACGGGAGGAAAGAGACGTGCCTCGCCCGCAGCTCAAGTCCGTCCGATCCCCGGAGCGTCTTCAGCGTGAGAGCGACGACCTCCGCCTCGTCCTCAAGGCGCGGAACGGAGACAGCGCCGCCCTCGACGCGCTTCTCCGCCGCTACACCGGCTTCGTCCGCCTGAAGGCAAGCTCGTACTTCCTCGCCGGCGGCGAGTCCGACGATCTGATCCAGGAGGGGCTCGTCGGCCTGTACAAGGCCGTCCGCGACTTCCGCCCGGACAAGGAGACGTCCTTCCGGAGCTTCGCCGAGCTCTGCATCACGCGCCAGATCATCACGGCGATCAAGGCGGCGACGCGCTTCAAGCACTCGGCCCTGAACACGTACGTCTCGTTCAGCCAGACGCCCGCCGGCCAGGACGACTCGGACTGCACGCTCGGCGACGCCTTGCCCGGGCCGCTCGTCGACGACCCGGCCGTGTGCGTCATCTCCACGCAGGAGCTGCAGAGCCTCGTCTTCTGCCTCGGCACGGGCCTGTCGCCGCTCGAAAGCGACGCCCTTCGTCTCTACCTGGAAGGGAACTCGTACGAGGAGATGGCGGACGAGCTCGGATGCGATACGAAGACGATCGACAACGCGCTGCAGCGCGTGAAGAGGAAGGTCCTCCAGCATCAGCAGCGCCGCCAGGTTCCGGACTAGACGACCGGTACGCTTCGAACCGCCCGCCGGTGTAGCTCAACTGGCAGAGCAGCGCCCTTGTAAGGCGAAGGTTGGAGGTTCGAGTCCTCTCACCGGCTTGCGCGGGGGAATGTCGGCTTTGCCTCGCCCGTTGTATCGGGCATGAGATCTTTGAGCGAAATCCGCGCCGATATCGAGCGGGCGACCGAACAGCGAGCCGTCCTCTGGGAGGAGCTTTCGCAGGGCGGTGACCCCGCCAAGTCGGCGGAGGTGCAACGACTGACGGATCGCATCGGCGAGCTCTGGGGCGAGGAGCGCGCAACGAGGGCGCACGTCCGCTTCGGTCCGTCCGAGAGCATCCTGGCGCGGGCGCGAGCGGAGGACCGGCTCGACCGGGAGGCACGGCGGCTCCGCCGAGCGGCGTAGCCGAACCGACGCGTCGACCGCGCTAGGCGGCGAGCGGTGCAGCCGCGGCGAGGATTCGCTCGGCTGCGAGCGGCATCAGGTAGCCGCAGCGCTTGCAGACGACCAGCACGATCTCGACCTCGTCATCCGAGCCGTCGGTGGCTCCGAGGCCGCACAGGTGCTGCGCGACGCCCATTCCCGCGACCGCCTTGCACAACGGGCAAGACACGGCGTAACGGGAGAGGTGGTCTTCGACTGCGGCTACGTCTATGCGGGGTGTCAAAGTTGCGGCGGACATAACCGGAGCGTAGGAGCGCGCGGTCAGGTCCACGTCCCCCATCCGGGCGATCTCAACAGTTGTCAATGCGCATCCTTCTCGTCTCGCAGATGTATCCCGGGCCGACGGCGCCGGACCTCGGCGTCTTCGTCAAGGACCTCGCTGACGCGCTCGAGCAGATGGGCCACGAGCTCGAACGGGTCGTGCTCGACGCCCGTGGCGGTGCGCCCACGAAATATCTCCGGCTGACCGCGTCGGCCGTTGCGGCTGCGAGGCGGACGAAGCCCGACGTCGTCTACGCCCACTTCCTCGTGCCGGCCGGACTCGCCGCGACGCTCGCGGCGCGCGTTGCCGGCGTACCGCTCGTCGTGACCGCGCACGGCCAGGACGTCCGAAACGTCGGGTCGATCCCGGGGATCGCCCGCGCGACGCGATTCGTCGTCTCCCGGGCGGCGGCCGTCGTGGCCGTCTCGGACTTCCTGCGGAGCGAGCTCGTCGAGAAGGTTCCGGAGGCGGCCGGCCGCGTCCAGGTGATCGACTCGGGCGTCGATCTCGAGCGGTTTCGACCGCGCGACGCCGTCGCCGCCCGCAACGAGGTCGGCTGGGAAGGCGACCGCCCGTTCTTCCTCTGTCTCGGCTCCCTGTCCGAGCGCAAGAACGTCGTCCGGCTGGCCGAGGCGTTCGCTCGCTTCGGTCGCGGATCGCTGGCGTTCGTCGGCGACGGGCCGCTCCGCGGTCGCCTCGAGGGTCGGCCCGGTGTCCGTCTCGGCGGTCGCGTCGACCACGCCGACGTCCCGACCTGGATTGCGGCCGCCGACGTCGTCTGCCAACCGAGTCTCGTGGAACCGTTCGGCCAGGCCCTCCTCGAAGCGCTCGCGTGCGAGCGCGCAGTCGTGGCGACCCGGATCGGCGGGCCTCCGGAGTTCGTCACCCCCGAGGTCGGCGTCCTCGTCGACCCGGTCGACGTCGAGTCGATCTCCGAGGGGCTGGCGCGCGCATCCGAGCTTCCGGTACCGAATCCGGCAGCGAGGCGGCTTGCCGCCGACCACGACGTCAAGCGTCAGGCTGCCCGGGTCGCGGAGATCCTGGCGGGCGCCGGGGCAGAATGAGCGGCGTGCACACGCACCTCGACCACGGCCGAGCCGACCGCCGCCTGCTGGGAGTGGCGCTCGCCCTGATCCTCGCCGTCCTCGTCGGCGAGGTCGTCGTCGGCCTGCTCGCCCGCTCGCTCGCGCTCCTGGCGGATGCCGGTCACATGCTCACCGACGCGGCTGCGCTCGCGCTTGCGGTGTTCGCCTCCTGGGCCGCTTCGCTTCCCGCGCGCGGACGCTTCACCTTCGGGTACGCCCGCACCGAGATCCTCGCCGCGCTCGCGAACGGCGTCACGCTCGCCGTGATCGCGGTGTGGATCCTGATCGAGGCGCGGCTCCGACTGGCCGATCCGCCCGACGTGGACGCCACCCTCGTCCTCTTCGTCGCGGCGGGCGGGATCCTCGTGAACGGCCTCGTCCTCGCCGTCCTGGCACGCGCCCGGCGCGAGAGCCTGAACGTGCGCGGCGCCTATCTCCACGTCGCGACCGACATGGCCGCCTTCGCCGGGACTCTCGTCGCGGCCGGCCTCATCCTCGTCACCGGTTGGGACCGTTTCGATCCGCTCGCCTCGCTCTTCGTTGCGGCCCTGATGCTGGCCGGAGCCTGGTCCCTCATCCGCGAGTCGGGACGGATCTTCCTGGAAGGCGCACCGACGTCGGCACCGCCCGAGGACGTGGGGCGGGCCATCGCCGCTAACGCCGGAGTCGTCGAGACGCACGACCTCCACGTCTGGACCGTGACGAGCGGTTTCCCGGCGCTCTCGGCGCACGTCCTCGTCGAGCCGGGAGCCGACTGTCACCGCATCCGGCTCGAGCTCGAGCAGATGCTGCGCGACCGCTTCGGCCTCGAGCACACGACCCTTCAGGTCGAGCACGTCGGCGTCGAGAGCGGTCTCGCGCTCCGGACCTTCTCGAGGTAGCCGCTATCCTGGCCGCGTGGTCGTCGCCTTCGCATTGCAGGCGCTCGCGGTCTGGCACGTGCTCGTGTCGGTCTTCCTCGTCGCCCTGATCCTGATGCACTCGGGCCGCGACACGGGCTTCGGCGGGATGGGATTCACCCCCGCCTCGCAGGGTGGTCAGCACATCGTCGAGCGCAACCTCACCCGGTTGACGGTCGTCGTCGGCACGATCTTCGCGCTCGACACGGTCGGGCTCTTTCATCTGCTGAAGTAGGCGGGGCCGGGCCCCGTTCGGCACGCGCTACGGCGCTGTGTACGTCTGCGCGGAGACGCCGTTTGGGCCGGGATTCCCCGCCGAGCTGCCGCCCGGGCCTCCGAACCCGATCCCGAAGGTCGTCGCCGCGTCGATCGTGGCAGTCGAAGACTGAGCGAGCAGGACGCCGACGGACGGTCCTCCGGCGCCGCCGCCGCCATGGCCGCCTCGACCACCCTCGCCGCCGCGGCCGCCGCGTCCGCCGTTCGAGCCGTCGTCCTGATCGTCCGTGTAGCCGTACGGATTTCCCGCGTTGGGCCTCAGCGAATCGCCGCCCCAGCCGCCGTTCCCACCGAAACCGCCGGGCTGGCCGAAGCCGCCGTTTCCGCCCGCGCCGCCGGAACCCGTTTCGAGCACCGAGCTGGCGACGGTCACCGAGCTCGAATACAGGTAGACGGCGAACGACCCTCCGGCGGACGAGCCACCCGTCGCCGGATTGCCGCCGGCGCCGCCGCCTCCGCCGCCGCCTCCGCCGCCGCCCCACGAATTGCAGCCGGCGGTGCCGCCGCCGCCGCCGCCGCCTCCGCCGCCTCCGTTCCCGGGCGCTCCTGTCGACCCGGAACCGCCGTTCGTGCCCCCATACGCGGTAGAGAACACCGGAACCCCGGCGGCGCCGTCGGCCCCTGGCGACCCGGCTGCCCCGTCGGCCCCGACGTAATCGAGCGGTGGGTTCCAGTTCCCCTTGCCGGAGGGAGTGCCCGGCGCGCCCGGCGTGCCTCCGGCGCCGTCTGCGCCTCTATAACCGGAATCCGATCCCTCCCCGGCCGCGCCCCCTTTCCCTCCGGTCATTCCGACCGGGGACGTGCCACCGGCTCCGCCCTGCGGGAAATAACCGGCGGCGCACGGCCAGAAGCTGTCCTCGTCGCCCGGGTCTCCCGGCCAACCGTTGCCTGCCGACAGGGCCCGTCCGCCCGGCGAGCTTCCGCTCGAGCCGGAGCCGCCGTCGTGTGCGACGACGTGCACTCGCACGAGCCGAAGCTGCGATCCCGAGACGGCGCGAACTCCGTACGCCGTCTCGTCGGCGCGGGAGCCGATCAGCGTCATGAGCTGAACGACAACGCCCGTCTTACCGGTCGCGTAGAGGGCGTTCGGCGCTCCCAGGATGACGGTTTCGTTCGCAGCGCTCCTCGACCAGTCGCCGGCGCGATATCCGCCGTAGAGCCCGACGTTGCTCGCTGCCTGTACGCCCCAGCCTTCGTCGTACGATCCGCCCGCGACGTAGACGTCTTTCCTCGGGCTCGTGCTCGACGCGGTTGCGATCGCGGCATTGACGGTCGCCTTCGGGCTGGCCTTCGTGCCGGGGTTCGCGTCGCTCCCACCTGCCGCCGGACGTGCCACGAAGACGGCCCGAGTTCGATCGCCGTCGATCCCGTCGCAATTCGAGTCGACGAACTTGAGGTCGGGCCGGTCGACGGCGCCCGGATAGATGGTCGGGTCCGACGGACCGCAGTCGCCGTTAGCCGCGGTGATCCCGTCGCCGTCGGCGTCGACGTTGAGTGGGACGGTGGCCGAAAACGTCTGGCCGATCGCCTGGTTGCCGGCGACGTCTCGCACCGGTTGCTCCGTCGTTCGCGTGTACGTCACGGCCGGTTTCGCCGAGAGGTCGGTGCTGCTCTTCTCCTGCAGGACGATGACGAGCGTCCGCGAGCTCTGCGCGGCGTTCACTCGAACGATCGTGTACGTGCCGACCTGGAAGGGGAAGGTCGCCGTATCGAGCGGGTGGTTGATCGGCTCCGAGTAGGTCAGGAAGACTCGGTCGGCCTTGTGGTCGCGATCCGCGTCGCCCATCGCCGCACCGACGATGCGCGGTGCGGTTGTGTCGACCGCGAGCACCGTGGGCGCGCAGACGAGGCCCGCAGCGAGCGCGATCCCCATGGCCGCAAGATGAGGAACGCGAGACAGGCGCTACACCGTAGGTCTTTATTCCGCGCATTTCAAGAGTCGGTCGGCAACGCTCAGAAACCGGGAGACGATCCGACGCCTACGACGGTGAATGCCGCGGTGGCGAGCGCGGGGACGAGCGCACCGAAGGCGTGGCGCTCGTCGTAGTAGTCGTTCAAGTTGACGAGCTTCGGCTCGTGTCCGAGCCCGACGAGGTCGTGCGCGAGCTTCGGGAAGGACGTCGAGAACCGGAGGTTGCCAAGCGGTCTGGTCACCCGGCCCCCCTCGATCCGGAAGGTGCCGTCCCGAGTCATGCCGGTGATGATCCCCTCCCGCGGATCCACGACGCCGAGATAGTGCAGGCGCGTGACGTAGATCCCGTCCTCGACCCCTTCGACGAGCTCGTCGACCGTCGCGTCTCCCGGCTCGAGCGAGAGGTTGAACGGCACTGGGCCGAACGCCTGCTGCGAGGGCGGCAGTGCGTGTCCGGTCGATTCGCGCCCGGCGCGCCCGGCCGTCCGTCGGTCCCACACGACGTCTTTCGCGATCCCGGCGTCGACGAGCGTGACTCGTTGCTTCGGGACGCCCTCGAAGTCGAAGGCTCGCGGCAGCCCACCTGGGTCGAGCCCGTCGTCGAAGAGCGAGAAGGCGGGGTCGAAGATCGCTTCGTCGAGCCGGCCCGAGAGGTAGCTGCGCCCTTCGAGGAACGCGAGCGCTCCGAGCGAGCTGAAGGCGAAGTACCAGAGGAGCTCGCCGATCGCGTACGGCTCGAGCACCGCCCGGTACGTCCCCGGGTCGATGCTGCCGCTTCCACGCGTCCGCGCTGCCTTCTCCGCCGCCTCGCATGCGACGGCTTCGGAGTCGAGCTCACCCGCCTTCCAGGAGGTCGCCTCGGCGAACCCCGACGCGTCTTCCGACGCCGCGATCACGAGGACGTCGGCGTCGGTCGACGACTGTGCGGCGGCGATCCCCGTCGTCGACGCCACCGCTGTCTCAACCTTGCCGCTCGTGAAGTACCCGAATGCGCCGAACCCGTTCACGGCCGAGATCGCCGCCCATGCGCGATCCGCCTGCTCGGAGGGAGGGAGGGCCGCTGTGTCCGAATCCCAGCCCTCCACCTCGGGGATCTTCACGCGCGCCGGAAGTCCGGGGAAGCCGGGGTCGGCCGGCGAGCGGTCGGCTGCCGCGGCCGCTCGGTCGACGAGAGCCTGCAACCCGTCCGGATCCGTGCGATTCGTCGCCGCCGTTCCGACACGACCGTCCCGCACGAGCCTGATGGACACGGATTCGTTGGTGACGAGGGTCGGCTGGTGGACGCGGGAGCCGGCGAAGCGGGCAAGTCCCGACCGTTCGACCTGCGCGAGCGCATCCGCCTCGTCGGCGCGAGCCGCAAGGAGGGCTGCCTGGGCGAGGTCGAGCGCCCTCATCCGGAGGGGCCGACCGTGACGCGACGGAACCGCGCCGGGGCCGCCCCGTGCGAGACGTGCGCGTGCTGGCCCGGCTGCCCCTTTCCGCAGTTCGTCAGGCCGACCATGCGCCACTCTTCTCGTCCGGCGACTGCGTCGAGGGAGCCCCAGAACTCCGGCGTGATGCCGGTGTAGGTCGCGTCGCGCAGCATGCGCCCCAGGCGGCCACGCTTGATCTCCCAGGCGATCTGCGTGCCGAACTGGAAGTTGAGGCGCTTGTCGTCGATCGACCAGCTCTTGTTCGTCGCGAGGTAGATGCCGTCGTCGACCTCGGCGAGCAGGTCGTCGAGCGACCCGGAGCCGGGCTCGAGGTGGAGGTTCGTCATGCGGACGAGCGGCATGCGGCTCCAGCCGTCGGCGCGCATCGACCCTCCGCGACCTGTCTCGCGCGACTCGAGGAAGCTCGTCAGCGTTCCCGCCTCGACCACGGGCGTACGTACCGCCGGAATCCCTTCGTCGTCCCAGTCGAACGTCCCGAGCCCGCCCGGAGTGGTGGGGTCGGCGCTCACGTTCATGCGCTCGGAGCCGTACCGCAGGCGGCCGACGTCGTCGGGATGCAGGAAGCTCGTTCCCGCATAGGACGCCTCGGTCCCCTGGACACGGTCGAGCTCCGTCGGGTGGCCCACGGACTCGTGCACCTGGAGCGCCATCTGCTCGTGGTCGATGACGAGCGTCGTCTCGAGCGCCGGGCACGGATCGGCGCGGAGGAGCGCAGCCGCCTCCTCCGCGACCCGCGGAGCGTTGCCCGGCAGGTCCAGGCCTTCGACGTACTCCCATCCTCCTTGCGCGCTCGACCCACCGTGGGCGCTCGGGTAGCTTCGGATCTGCACGACGCCCTCGTCCACGGCGAGCGCGTCGATTCCGCCTCCGCACTCGACGACCTCCTGGAGGACGTCGACGCCCTCGGAGGTCACGAGGGCACGCTCCTCGCGCTGCGCGCGGACGACGGCCGAGGCGACCTTGACGCTCTCGGCGCGCAGGCCGGCTTCGGCGCGCAGGCAGAGCTCGATCTTCTCCTCGAGCGGCACTGCGACCGGATCGCGCTCGACCGTCGTCCGGTATTCGCCGGCGGCCGGCTCTGCGGGACCGAGCGAGACGCGGGTTTCGGTGCGTGCGGCGCTTGCGCGCGCGAAGTCAGCCGCTCGTCGCGCCGCTTCCGCGGCCCCTTCGTCGGACAGGCGAGGGTCGCAGGCGAAGCCCCAGCAGCCGCCGACGAGGACGCGGACGCCGATCCCGGCAGTTTCGGAGTCCGAGACCGAGTCGACGTTCCCGTTCTTCGTCGCGACGCGCTGCGAGCGGCGCAGGACGGCGCGCGCATCCGCATAGTCGGCGCCCGCGTGGAGGGCCGCGTCGACCGCGTCTCGGGCGAGGGCGCGCACGCGGTCCTAGCTTAGTCGGCGCGCGGGGAACGAAAACGGCGAGGCGCATGCCTCGCCGCATTCGCTCGGACGCCTCTCACAAGTGCGCTGGAGAGGACTTGAACCTCCACGAGCCAACGGCTCACAAGGCCCTCAACCTTGCGCGTCTACCAATTCCGCCACCAGCGCGGGTGCTCGAAATTGTAGCGCCGGCCTGCGAGCCTCGGCGGTGTTTGACGCCGTCCGGCGCGCTCGCTACCGTGACGAACGTACGTTCGTAAAAAACCACCGGGCGAGGTGACCATGCTGACGAAGAGGCAACGCGAGATCTACGACTTCGCACTGCGGTACGTGGACCGTCACGGCTATCCACCGACGGTTCGCGAGATCGGCGAAGCCGTCGGCCTGGCATCCCCCTCCACCGTGCACGCTCATCTCGCGAACCTCGAGCGCGCGGGCTACCTGCGGCGCGACCCGACGAAGCCGCGGGCGCTCGAGCTCGTCCGGCGCGAAAGCCGTTCCCGTCAGAGCGCCTCCGCCACGGTCGACCGGGGCGACGTGCATCGCCTTCCGCTGGTCGGCGAGATCGCGGCCGGGGGCCCGCTCCTCGCCGAGGAGAACATCGAGGACTACCTCGCCGTGCCCGAGCCCCTCGCCCGCGGCGGCGAGGAGTTCCTCCTGCGCGTGAAGGGCGACAGCATGATCGAGGCCGGAATCCTCGACGGCGACTTCGTCGTCGTCCGACGCCGAGCCGATGCCCGGAACGGAGAGATCGTCGTCGCGCTTGCCGGGGAGGACGAGACGACGGAGGAGGCGACGGTCAAGCGGTTCTTCCGTGAGGACGGACGCATCCGCCTCCAGCCCGAGAACGCGGCGCTCGAGCCGCTGTACCCGGCGCACGTTCAGATCCTCGGCACCGTGATCGGAGTGTTCCGGAGGCTCTGATGGCGGGCGAAGTCACGTCGTTCAACCGAACGCTCGAGCAGGAGCTCCTGGCGCTTTCGCGCGGCGCGAGCCTCGAGTGCCTTACGTGCGGCGAGTTCGTCCTGCGCTCGGGCGGCGCAATCGTGTGTCCCGAGTGCGGAGCGCGCTTCGGGGAGGGAGGTCGAGCCGAGGTACAATTGGGCATGCAGGCCGGGTGATCGCGGCCGCTTCGGCGGTCGAGGAAAGTCCGGACACCGCAGGGCAGGACGCTGGGGAAACCCTAGGCGGCGAAAGCCGACGGAAAGTGGCACAGAAAGGAGACCGCCTCCGGCGAAACGACTCTCCGGAGACGCCGGCGGTAAGGGTGAAAGGGTGGGGTAAGAGCCCACCAGCGCCGTGGTGACACGGCGGCTAGCCAAACCCCGTCCGGTGCAAGGCGAACAGGCTCCGCCAGCAGGTGGCCCGCCGAGGAGCCGGGTGCGCCGCTCGAGCCGCCGGGAGACCGGCGGCCCAGATGGATGGTCACCCTCGACAGAATCCGGCTTACAGGCCTGCTACCGAGAAGCCCGCTTCGGCGGGCTTCTCCAGTTCCGGCGCGCGAAGGAGGGCTCGTGGCAGGAACGCCTCCGCGGGGCCCGTCTGGCTACTCGTACCACCGCTCGGGGGCGAGGCGGACGCTCGTCTCGTAGTCGAGTTCGTGGGTCGTCATCAGGTGCGCCTTCTCGCCCTGTTCGATCTCCTCGATCCGCTCCCAGCTCGCGATCATCGCGTCCGGGCTCCAGAGGAGGCCCGGAAGCTTGCGGGCGCGCATCTTGCCGAGCAGGTAGGCGGCGTCGGCGAGCAGGAAGATCGTGCCGCCCGGCAACCGCACGAGCAGGGATTGATGCCCGCGGGTGTGTCCGGGCGTCGAGATCACCACGACGCGGCCGTCGCCGAAGACGTCGTGGTCGCCGTCGAGCTCCTGCCAGTCGAGCCCGATGTCGTAGTCGGCTCGGACGTAGATCTCCTCCTGGTACACGGGCGGCTCGAGCGCGAATGTGAGCTCCTCCCGCTGGACGAGGACTGGAGCGTGGCGCACGGATTCGAGCCCCCCGGCATGGTCGAAGTGGAGGTGGGATTGCACGACGAGGTCGACGTCGGCCGGTTCGAGGCCGATGGCCGCGAGCAGGCGCTCGACGTGATGTTCGGGCCCGAGCTTGACCTCGAAGTCGGCCGCCGCGTCGCCGAGGCGCGAGACCGGGTCCGTCGCGAGCTCCGGGTGGGCGCCGCTGTCGAACAGGAGGACGCCGTCCGGATGACGGACGACGTAGAAGAAGTACGGGTTGTAGACGCTCTTCCCGGCCTCGGAGTCGAACGGGTCGAACGCCGACATGGGCATGAAGTCGCCTCCGCAGTGGAGGGCGTACAGGCGCATGTCGCTCATGGCGTGAAGGTCGCTCCCGACGTGGCACGATCGCGCGCGTGACGGCGCCGGCAGACAGTAGCGCCAAGCCGGATCTCGCGGCGGCCGCGCTTGCTCGCTATCCGGCAGATCCGGATGCGCGACTCGACTTCGTCCGGTACGGCGAGAACACGACCTACCGCGTCCGTCAGGCGAGCGGCGACTGGGCGCTGCGGCTCGAGCGCCCGGGCTACCAGTCCGTGGCTGCGGTGCGCTCGGAGATCGTCTGGATGCGCGCGCTCCACGAAGACGGCATCTCGACGCCGGAGCCGGTCTGCGGGCGGGACGGCGACGTCGTGCAGGTCGTGGAGCACGAGGGCGGCGAACGCATCGCCGTCGCGTTCCGCTGGGTCGGCGGCCGTCCGCTCACGGGCCTTCAGGACTCGGATCCGTGGCGGCGGGTGGGAGCGATCATGGCCCGGATCCACGAGCACGGGCGCCGATGGGTGCCGCCCGCGGGCTTCGTCCGGCCGGCCTGGGACCGGGAGGCGGTCGTCGGCGACCGCGCCCGTTGGGGCGATCCGTTTCCAGCAGGCGTCTGGGCGCCGGAGGATCTCCGCGCGCTCCAAGCCGCGCGGGAAGCCGTCCGCGAGCGGCTGGACCGGTTCGGATGCTCGGGGCGCCGTTTCGGGCTGGTTCACGCCGACCTCGGGTTCGAGAACGTCCTCGTCCAGGACGACGGAACCGCGATCGTGATCGATTTCGACGACAGCGGTCCAAGCTGGTTTCTCTACGACATCGCGACCGTGCTCTACCCACTCGAGGGACTGTCGTACTTCTCGCCGGCGCGGGACGCTCTGGTCGACGGATACCGAGCCGTCCGGTCGCTGCCCGACGAGGATCTCGCCGAGCTGCCGACGTTCCTCATGGCGCGCCGCTTCGCCACGCTCGGCTGGGTCTTCACGCGCGCGGACACCGAGCATGCGCGCCGCCAGCGCGCGCGCCGGCTCGAATCGAGCCCGGATGCCGCCAGGGCCTTCCTCGCCCGGTATGCGTCCCGCTGAGTTAGCGGTCCGGGTCGGTCGGCTTGAAATCCTCGCCCGGCTGGTCGGGCGCCAGGTCGGCGAGCGTGTCCTCGTCGGAGCTCGTCCCCTCGCGGGCTGCGTCGGGATTCTCGCTCGGGTCGCCGTACGGCGGGTCCTCGCCGATCTCGATCCTCGGCTCGTCGCCGGGCGCCTGCTGTTCCATCTCGTGCTCGGGATCCCGGTCGGGTCCTGGCGTCGACATCGCGTCCTCCCTGGGTAGCCGTCGGGAGGCTTGTGCCCTATTCCGTCGCGAAGTAGACGTTCTTGAGCTCGGAGTAGCCCTCGAGCGCCTGCATTCCGAGCTCGCGACCGAAGCCGGACTGCTTGAACCCGCCGAACGGCGTTGCCGTGCGGACGGAGGTATTCGAGTTGACGGAGACGACGCCGGTCTCGATGGCCCGGGCGACTCGCAGCGCCTTCGCACCGTTCTCGGTCCAGACCGAGCCGGAGAGGCCGTACGGCGTGTCGTTGGCCTGGGCGACCGCATCCGGCTCGTCCTCGAACGGAATCACGGCCACGACCGGTCCGAAGATCTCCTCGCGCGCGGCGCGGTCGGCGTTCGAGACGGGCGCGAGCACCGTGGGCGGGAACCAGAAGCCCGGTCCGTCCGGCGCGTCGGCCTGGAACGCGACGTTGCCGTCGACGTACGAGGCGACCTTCTCCCGCTGGTCGCGCGAGATGAGCGGGCCCATCTCGGTCGCGTCGTCCTCCGGATCGCCGACCCGCACGCCCTTCGTCGCGTCGACGAGCAGGTCGAGGAAGCGGTCGTACGCGGAGCGCTCGACGAGGATCCGCGAGCGCGCGCAGCAGTCCTGGCCGGCGTTGCCGAAGACCGCATAGGGGGCTGCTGCCGCCGCCTTCTCGAGATCCGCGTCGGCGAAGACGACGTTGGCGGACTTGCCCCCGAGCTCGAGCGTCACGCGCTTGATCGTCGCAGCGGCGCCCTCCATCACCTTGCGTCCGACCTCGGTCGACCCGGTGAAGCCGATCTTCGCCACGTCCGGATGCTCGACTAGGCGCGTCCCGACCACGCGGCCCGGCCCGACGACGACGTTGAGAACGCCCTCGGGGATCCCGGCCTCGAGCGCGAGCTCGCCCAGCCGGACGGCCGTCAACGGCGTCAGCTCCGCAGGCTTCAGGACGATCGTGTTCCCGCAGGCGAGCGCGGGCCCGAGCTTCCAGCTCGCGATCGGCAGGGGGAAGTTCCACGGCGTGATCAGCCCCACGACCCCGAGCGGCTCGTGGAAGGTCATGTCGACGCCGCCGCCGACGGGGATCGTGTCGCCGTAGTGCTTGTCGATCGCGCCCGCGTAGAAATGGAAGACGTCCGCGACCATGCCCACCTCGCCGCGGGAATCGGCGATCGGCTTGCCGACGTTGCGCGTCTCGAGGAGGGCGAGCTCCTCGCCGTGCTCCTCGACGAGCGTCCCGAGTCGGCGCATGAGGCGCGCTCGATCTCCCGGCGCGAGCGCGCGCCATTCGGGGAACGCCGCCTTCGCGGCGTCGACGGCGCGATCGGTCTCCTCGACGCCGGCTTCCGGCAGCTCGGCGATTGGTTCCTCGGTGGCCGGGTTCAGGACCTCGACGGTCTCGTGCGTCGTCGTGCTCATCGCCTCTCCCTCTCCTCGTGATACGTCCTCGCCTCGTCGACGAGCGCCTGGAACAGCGCGAAATCTTCGCCCGCCTCAGGATGCCAGAGGACACCCAGCGCGAAGCGCCGCGAGGGGTCCTCGAGCGCCTCGACCGTGCCGTCCTCGGCGCGCGCGGACTCGACCAGACCCTCCCCGAGCCGCCCGAAGCCCTGGTGGTGATGGCTCTTCACGGGCGCGCGGTCGCCGAGGATCCGCTGGACGCGGGTCCCGGGCTCCAGGTCGACGTCGTGGTCGGCGAAGACGCCCGGAGTGTGCTTGTGCTTCTCGTCGCCGACGATCTCGGGCAGGTGCTGGACGAGGTCGCCGCCCAGGGCGACGTTCAGCACCTGGCTTCCGCGGCAGATCGCCAGCACGGGCAGGTCGCGCTCGAGCGCCCGCTCGAGCAGCCGGAGCTCGGCCCGGTCGCGGTCCGGCATCACGCCCGTGGTCGCCTCGTGCGACTCCTGGCCGTAGAGGTCAGGATCGAGGTCGGAGCCGCCGGAGAAGACGAGCCCGTCGACGGCGTCGAGCGTCTCGTCGACGCCGTCGTTCGACGGCGGCACCAGGAGCGGCCGGCCTCCCGCCGCCTCGACCGCTCGCACGTACGCGGCGGGGACGAGCGCCGACTCGAGGTCCCACGCCCCGAACTTGGCCGGGACGATGTACGTCGTGATGCCGACGACAGGCCGGGTCATCCGCGTTCGTACATGCGCTCGCGCTCGTAGCAGGTGACGACCTCGTCGAAGAGGCGCTGCTCGGTGCGTGCGTAGTTGAGGTAGTGGTCGACGACCTGGTCGCCGAGCGCGGCCCGGGCCATCGTCCCGTTCTCGAGCGCTTCGATCGCCTCGCGCAACGAATGCGGGAAACGCTCGGCATCCGACTCGTACGCGTTACCTTCCAGCGCCGGGGGGAGCTCGAGCTCGTTCTCGATCCCGAAGAGGCCGGCGGCGAGCAAGGCGCCGAACGCAAGGTACGGATTGACGTCGCCGCCGGGGATCCGGGTCTCGACGCGAAGCGCCGGCCCGTGCCCGACGATGCGGAACCCGGCCGTGCGGTTGTCGTGCGCCCAGGCGAGGGTCGTCGGCGCCCAGCTTCCGGCCGCGAAGCGCTTGTACGAGTTGATCGTCGGCGCGACGAAGACGGCGAGCTCCCTGAGGCATGCGATCTGCCCCGCGAGGTACTGCTTGAAGACGTCGGTCTCTCCGTCGAAGGCCGCCTCTTCACCGCGCCAGAGGCTCGAGTGGATGTGGCACGAGTTCCCGATCCACGTGTGGTCGGGCTTGGCCATGAAGGTGATCGAGCAGCCGTTCTGGTGGGCGATCTCCTTCGCCCCGTTCTTGTAGACGACGTGGTTGTCCGCCGAGGCGACGGCCTCGGCGTAGCGGAAGTTGATCTCGTGCTGACCGGGCCAGGCCTCGCCCTTCGAGGTCTCGACAGGCATCTCTGCGTCGCGCATGGAGTTCCGGATCCGCCGGATGAACGGCTCGTCGTAGGAGGCGGCGAGGATGTGGTAGTCGAGGATGTACGGGACCGACGGGGTCAGGTCGCGGTAGTGCTTCTCGTGCGCCTCGGCGTACGTCTCGCGGAGGAGATAGAACTCGAGCTCCGACGCGAACATGGGCGTGAAGCCGAGCTCGGCCGCCCGCTCGACCTGGCGCTTCAGCACCTGACGCGGCGAGGGCGCGACCGGAGAGCCGTCGTGCCAGACCACGTCTCCGAGCACGAGCGCCGTCGCCTCGTGCCAGGGGATCCTGCGAAGCGTCTCGACGTCCGGCTGAACGCCGAAGTCCCCGTACCCGCGGGCCCAGTTCGCGATCTCGTAGCCCGGGACCGGATCCATCTCCATGTCGAGCGCGAGCAGGTAGTTGCACGCCTCGACCTCGTGCCCCTCCTTCGTCTCCGCGAGGAAGAACTCGGCCGCGAGGCGCTTCCCCATCAGGCGCCCCTGCATGTCCGTGAAGGCGACGACGACAGTGTCGATCGCCCCGTCGGCGACCTCGCGCTCGAGCTCCTGGAGCGTCAGCATCCGGCAGAGCCTAACGGCGGCGAGGGCAAGGATTCTTGACAGGCTGGACGAATCCGCGTGTAAATACTCCGGCGCTCAAGCGACGAACGACAGGAGGCGGCATGGCGGTTGAACCGGGTGTCGAACGGCGCGACGACTTTCTCGACGACGAAGGGTTGCTGCACAAGCTCGGCTACGCGCAGGAGCTCTTCCGGGCGATGGGCGGTTTCGGCAACTTCGCGATCTCCTTCACGATCATCTCGATCCTCGCCGGCTGCCTGACGTCGTACTGGATCGCGTTCGGCTGGGGCGGGCCCGTGGCCGTGATTTGGGGCTGGCTCATCGTCGGCTTCTTCTGCACCCTCGTCGCGCTCGCGATGGGCGAGATCGCCTCGTCGATGCCGACGGCGGGCGGGCTCTACTACTGGTCGTCGAAGCTCGGGAGCCCGGGCTGGGGCTGGTTCACGGGCTGGTTCAACCTCATCGGGCAGATCGCCGTCACGGCCGCGATCGACTACGGGGCGGCGATCTTCTGGACGTCGCTCCTGAACCTCCAGTTCGACTACCCGAACTCGCCGGGGTACATCTTCTTGGCCTACACGGTCATCGTCGCGCTGCACCTGATGCTGAACATGTTCAGCATCGGCTTCAACAACCTGCTGAACACGGTCTCGGCCTGGTGGCACATGATCGGCGTCGTCGTCATCGCGCTGGTCCTCTTCATCGTCCCGGACCAGCACGCCTCGGCGAGCTTCGTGTTCACAGAAACGATCAACAACTCCGGGTTCTCGGGCCAGAACTTCGGCGATGCGGGCTTCTGGTTCGTCTTCGGCCTCGGCCTCCTGATGGCGCAGTACACGATCACGGGCTACGACGCGTCCGCCCACCTCTCGGAGGAGACGCGTCAGGCTTCCCGCGGAGCCGCGATCGGGATGGTCATGTCCGTCGTCGTCTCCGTGATCTTCGGCTTCATCGTCCTGCTCGCCGTCACCTTCGCCGTCACGGACGTGAAGGGCACGCTCGACCAGTTCGGGTTCGCCGTCCAGTACATCTGGCAGACGGCGATGGGCGACAACTGGGCGAAGTTCTGTCTCCTGATCGCGTGCGTGGCGCAGTTCTTCTGCGGCAACGCCTCCGTCACGTCCGCGTCACGGATGATGTTCGCCTTCTCGCGCGACCGTGCCATCCCGGGGCACCAGCTCTGGCGGCGGACGAGCGGGACGAACCGTGTCCCGATCTTCTCCGTCTTCGCCATCTGCTTCCTTGCCTGGGCGCTCATGCTGCCGACGCTCTCGAACGCGATCGTCGGCTACGCGGTCGGAACGTCGATCGCCGTGATCGGGCTCTACATCGCGTTCGTCCTCCCGATCATCCTGCGCTGGCGGGCAGGCGAGAGCTTCGAGCGCGGCGCCTGGCATCTCGGCGGGCACTACCGCTGGATCGATCCGATCGCGATTGCGTGGATCGTCCTCATCTGCATCCTCTTCCTGATGCCGCTCTTCCCGGACGGGTTCCCGTGGACGGAAGGGCCGCTGAACTGGAACGACGTGAACTACGCGCCGCTGACCGTCGGCGGCGCCTTCATTCTCTTCGGGGGCTGGTACCTGCTCTCCGCGCGCCGCTGGTTCAAGGGGCCCGTTCGCATGTCGGACGAAGAGGTGCAGGCGCTCGAGCACCGCAGCGGCGAGCCTAAGCTCCGCCCCGCCGGGAAGTAGTCAGGCGCGGATGCGGTCGCCGGCCGGGTCGTAGAGCGGCTCGGCGGCGACCGCTCCCGCGATCCACCCGCCGAAGATCTCCACCTCGACGGGCCGGCCGGGCTCGGCCTTCTCAGCCGGCACGTACGCGTACGCGATCGACCGCTCGACGCTGTAGCCGTAGCCGCCGGAGGTGACCCGGCCCGTGATCTCCCCGTCGATCCGGACCGGTTCCGAGCCGAGCGCGACCGAGCGCGGGTCGTCGAGGACGAGGCAGGCGAGCTTGCGTTCGGGCTCCGAGGCGGCCGCGAGCGCCTCGCGCCCGACGAAGTCGCCCTTGTCCAGCTTCACGGCGAAGCCGAGGCCGGCCTCGAAGGGCGTCTCGTCGGGACTGATGTCGGCGCCCCACACCCGGTAGCCCTTCTCGATCCGGAGCGAGTCGATCGCCTTGTAGCCGCCGGCCACGAGGCCGTGCTCCCGGCCGGCCTCCCAGATCGTGTCCCAGAGGCGAAGGCCGAACTCCATCGGGCAGTAGAGCTCCCACCCGAGCTCGCCGACGTACGTGACTCGGAGGGCGGTGCACGGCACCGGCCCGACGCTGAGAGAGCGCGCGCGCATGTACGGAAACGCCTCGTTCCCGAGGTCGGCCTCGCTGACGGGCTGCAGGATCTCTCGCGCCTTCGGGCCCCAGAGGCCGAGGCAGGCGAGGTTCGAGGTCACGTTCTCGACCACGACCGACCCGTCCGCCGGTGCGTGGGAACGGATCCAGGCGAGGTCGTGCTGCCCGAACGCGGTGCCGGTGACGATCCGGAAGCGCTCGTCCGCGAGGCGCGTGACGGTGAAGTCGCATTCGATCCCGCCGCGGGCGTTCAGCATCTGCGTATAGGTGACCCTGCCCACGTCGCGCGCGACCCGGTTGGCGCAGAGGCGCTCCAGGAACTCCGCCGAGCCGGGGCCGAGCACGTCGATCTTCGCGAAGGACGTCTCGTCGAAGAGCGCGGCCGCCTCGCGGCACGCGAGGTGCTCGGCGCCGATCGCCGGTGACCAGATCTCGCCCGCCCAACCGCGCGGCCTGAGCGACTCGTCGCCGGAGCCCGCATTCGTCTCGAACCAGTTCGCGCGCTCCCAGCCCGACTTCTCGCCGAACGCCGCGCCGAGCTCGCGGAGGCGCTCGTACGTCGGCGCAAGGCGGAGGGGTCTTCCGGCCTCCCGCTCCTGGCCCGGGTACTTGACGTCGTAGTACGTCGAGTAGACCTCGAGCGTGCGCGCGAGCGTGTACTCGCGACTCGCGTAGTGAGCCCCGAACCGGCGCGAGTCCATGTGCCACGTGTCGAGGCTCGGCTGGCCCTCCACGATCCACTCGGCGACGAGCTGCCCCATCCCGCCCGCGCCCGCAAGACCGTGAGCGCAGAAGCCGGCGGCGATCCAGAAGCCGCGCACGTCGGACTCGCCGAGGATGAACTCCCCGTCGGGCGTGAACGCCTCGGGCCCGTTCACGAGCCGGACGACGTCGGCGTCCTCGAGCTCGGGCACCCGGACGACCGCGTTCGTGAGCAGCTCCTCGAAGCGGTCCCAATCCTCGGACAGGAGCTTGCCGTTGAAGTCGGCCGGGATCCCGTCCAGGCCCCACGGCGCCGGGTGGCGCTCGTACCCGCCCATGACGAGACCGCCCGACTCGCCGCGGAAGTAGACGAGGAGCGACGGGTCGCGCATGGTCGGAACGTCGAGCGGCGTCCCGTTCGGGCGCGTGATCAGGTACTCGTGGGCCATCGGGACGATCGGGACGTTGACGCCGGCCAGGCGCCCGATCTCTCCCGCGAACATCCCCCCGGCGTTGACGACGACCTCCGTCTCGATGTGCCCCTTTGTTGTCTCGACGCCGACGACGCGGCCCCGCTCGACGTCGATGCCGGTGACGCGCGTGTTCGTGTTCACCTCGGCTCCGCGCCGGCGAGCGCCCTCGGCGAGCGCCAAGGTGAGCTGGCTCGGGTCGATGTAGCCGTCGGTCGGGAGGTAGGCGGCGCCGAGGACGCCGTCCGTCGACATGGGCGGGAAGAGCTCCTGCGCCTCGTCGGCGGAGATGAGGTCGAGCGGAAGCCCGAACGTCTTCGCCCAGCCGGCCTGCCGCCGGAGCTCCTGCATCCGCTCCTCGGACGAGGCGAGCCGGAGCGAGCCCACCTCGTGCCAGCCCGTCTCGAGGTCGACCTCCCCGGCGAGCGTCCTGTAGAGCTCGACCGAGTTCATCATCATCCGCGTCAGGCTGAGCGTGCCGCGGAGCTGGCCGACGAGACCCGCCGAATGGAAGGTCGAGCCGCTGGTCAGATCGGCGCGCTCGCAGAGGACGACGTCGTCCCAGCCGAGACGGGCGAGCCAGTAGAGCACGGAGGCGCCCCCGACGCCGCCGCCGATCACCACCGCGCGGGCCCGGTCTCTCATGCCGCGATCGTAGTCAGCGTGGAAGCGCCGTCCCGAGGCCGCGTTCGCGCGCGGCTTGGAACACCTCGGCGGCGAACGCCGCGTCGAGGGCGCCGATGCCGAGGTTGCAGCACGCGACGCGGCGCCCGTCGAGGCCTCGCTCGAGCGCGTCGCCCACGCCGGCGGCCGGCTCCGGCCAGGATCGGAAATGGCCGAGCGAGCGGTAGTACTCGAACTGCTCCACGTCGTCGACGAGGAAGAGATCGGCCGCCTCGATCGCGTCCGCGCGGAAGTACGCGTCGAAGTCGATCGGAAGCGCGAGCGTGTCCGGGCCGAGCCAGTCTGGCCCGATCGGCGGGTCGGGGTCCTCGACGATCGGCGCCGCGCTCACGACCACGTCGGCGCCGGCGATCGCCTCCCTCGGATCGCCGGCGACGGCGACGTCGCGCGCCAGCTCGGCGGCACGTTCGGGATGCGGGTCGTACGCCCGCAGCTCGGCGTCGGGGTTCAGCTCACGCAGGAGCCGGCCGTGGAAACGACCCTGCTCGCCCGCGCCGAGGATCGCGGCGGCTCGCCAACCCGCGCGGGCCCAGCGCCGCACGCAGACGCCGCTCGCCGCCGCCGTGCGGGCGGCGGTGATCTCGGCGGCGTCCATGACGGCGGACGGGAGTCCCGTCTCGGCGTCGTTCACGACGATCAGGCCGCTGATGTACGGAAGCCCGCGCGCCTTGTTCTCGGGGTAGCCGCCCACCCACTTGAGCGCGGCGACGTCCTCGCCGCGAAGGTACGCGGGCATGGCATGGATGAACGCATCCTTGCGCGGGTGGACGCCCGGCTTCGGCGGCAGCTCGACGTCGCCGGCGCCGACGGCCCGGTACGTCCGCTCGACGAGGTCGAGCTGGTCGTCGACCGGTGGGAGAAGCTCGGCTACCTCGTCGCGGGCGAGGTAGAGGAGCGGTTCGACGCTCACATCTCGCTGATGCGCTCGGGCTGCACCTTCACGATCACGCGCTGCTCGCCCGGGCTCTTCCACGGGTAGGTCTCCTGGCCGATGTACTTCTTCGCCATCTTGTCGATGTGGCGGTCGGCCTCGTCGCCCTCGACGAAGTCGGTCACCCGCCCGCGGATGTCCACCTTGCTGTACTGGTCCCCTCGGTCGGCGATCGAGATCGCGATGCGCGGGTCGCGCCGGAGGTTCCGTTCCTTGACGCGGCCCACCGCCGTGTTGAAGACGACCCTCCCGTCCTCGCGGTCGATCCAGACCGGCGAGACCTGCGGGGAGCCGTCCTCCATCACCGTGGCCACGTACGCGAAGTTCGGCTCGTCGATCAAAGTGCGCGCTTTGTCGGTCAAATCAGTCAACTCGTCTCCTCTCGCTCGGTTCCGCGGGCAATTCTCCCCGATGGGGGGACCGAGAAGCGTTAGTTGACTCTTACGTAAGAAACAACTAACGTCTGTCGGCGTGGAAGCCGCACTACGTGCCATCGCCGAACCGCACCGCCGCCGGATCCTCCAGCTCGTCGCCGACGACGAGCTGGCCGCCGGGGAGATCGCCGAGCACTTCGACGTGACGCGTCCGGCGATCTCACAGCACCTGACAGTTCTGAAGGAGGCGGGCCTTGTGACGGAGCGGAAGGACGGAACGCGAAGGCTCTACCGCGCTCGCCCCGAGGGGCTCGCGGAGCTTCGCGGCTTCCTCGAGGAGTTCTGGGCCGAAGGGCTCGGCCGGCTCAAGGTCGCCGCCGAGCGCGAAGAAAGGAGACAGCAGCATGTCCGTCACCGCTAGCGCGGTCGAGCAGGAGATCAGGGTGGCCGCAGCACCGGAGACCCTGTTCGAGTTCTTCACCGACCCCGAGAAGATGGTGCGTTGGAAGGGCCGCGAGGCCGATCTCGACGCACGCCCAGGAGGCATCTACCGCGTCGTCATCAACGACAAGGCGATCGCCCGCGGCGAGTACGTCGAGCTCGATCCGCCGCGGCGCGTCGTCTTCACATGGGGCTGGGAGGGAGACGGCAGCCCCGTCGCACCCGGGGCGAGCACGGTCGAGGTGGATCTGATTCCGGACGGCGACGGCACCGTCGTCCGCCTCGTCCATCGCGATCTCCCCGAAGCCGAGCGCGAGCAGCATGCGCACGGATGGGCGCACTTCCTCGGCCGCCTGGAGAAGGCCGGCGCCGGCGAGGATCCGGGGCCGGATCCGATGGCGAACGCCTAACGTAAAAGGCCGATAACGAGACCGAACAAGGAGAGAGCGATGGGGAACCCGGTCATCCACTTCGAGGTCGTCGGGCGAGACGCGGCGGCGCTCCAGAAGTTCTACGGCGACGTGTTCGACTGGAAGATCGACGTCCACGAGGAGGTGAACTACGGGATCGTCGACAACGGCGGTAAGGGCATCAACGGCGGGGTCGGCGGCACGCAGGAGGGCGGAGGCCCGCACGTCACCTGGTACGTGTCCGTGCCGGACATCAATTCGACGCTCGAGCAGGTCGAGCAAAAGGGCGGAACCACCGTGCTCCCGCGTCAGGAGCTGCCGATGGTCACGCTCGCCCTCTTCAACGATCCGGAGGGCAATCTCATCGGCCTCGTCGAAGACGGCTCGATGTAGAACGAAATAGCGTACGCGCGTGCTCCTCGGCGGCACGCGCGTCGTCGCGTTCGAGAACGGTCTCGCGGGACCGCTCTGCACGCGCCTGCTCGCCGACCTCGGGGCGGACGTGATCAAGGTCGAGCCGCCCTGGAGCGGCGACGTGACCCGCGGTTGGGACTCGATCGCCGGCGGCCTCTCGAGCGGCTTCGTGTGGGTCAACCGCGGCAAACGGAGCGTCGCGCTCGACGTCAAGTCGGGCGACGATCGGCCCGCGGTCGAGGCGCTCGTGGCGTCGGCCGACGTCGTCCTGCAGAACTTCACCCCCGGGTGGGCGGAGCGTGTGCAGCTGGACGAGCCCGCGGTGCGAGCGCTGCGGCCCGACGTCGTGTACACCTCGATCTCGGGCTACGGGCCGGACGGGCCGTACGCGCGGAAGAACGCCTACGACCTCGTCATGCAGGGCGAGGCCGGGATCCTCTCGATCACGGGTACCGCCGACGAGCCGGCGCGCGTGGGGGTCTCGATCTGCGACGTGGGAGCAGGGTCGTACGCGGCGCTGGCGACCGCCGCCGCGCTCGTCCGGCGCGCCGAGACCGGCGAGGGCACGCATATCGCGGTCTCGCTCTTCGACACGATGGTGGACTGGCTCGGCTACTTCCCGCACCTCTGGTGGCACCGCGGGGAGCTGCCCGCGCGAACGGGGCTCCGGCATCCGCTCTTCTGTCCGTACGGCCCGTTCCCGGCGGCCGACCGCCTCTTCAGCCTGGCCGTCCTCTCGCCCGCGCACTGGAGCGCGCTCTGCGAGCGCGTGCTGGAGCGGCCAGAGCTCGCCGCCGACGCGCGTTACGGCTCGAACGAGGACCGCGTCGCCCACCGTGACGAGCTCGAGCCGAAGCTCGAGGCCGAGTTCGCCACGAGGCCGGCCGCCGAATGGCTCGCCCGGCTCGAGGCGGCGCGCATCCCCTGCGGGTCGGTGAACGACGTCCGCGACGTGATGGAGCATCCGCAGCTCTCGCACAACCGGCTCGTCGACGAGGTGGACTCCGCGGTAGGCGTGCTGCCGACGGTCGGCTCGCCGTTCCTGGTCGCCGGCGAGCGCCGGCACGCGGGAGCCGTCCCCGCGCTCGGCGAGCACACCGACGAGATTCTCGAAGAGCTCGGCCTAGGCGGCCGCGAGGCTCGGTAGCTCGTCAAGCCAGGGGGTTCGCCGCCCGTCTCTCGTCCAGACGACGGGAAAGAAGGACTCGTCGAGGCTCAGGTCGCCGACCCGGCGGTAGCGCGAGTAGACGAGGTCGACGTGCTCGGGATGGAAGACCGCGTCGGCCGGGATGAAGTGCGAGATGACGGCGCGGCGGTGGACGTCGGCGGTGTTCGGCCCCGAGCCGTGGAACGTGTTGAAGTGATGGACCGCAGCACCTCCTGAGCTCACCTCGATCGGGACGAGCCGCGGCTCCGCGCCGGCCGGCGCGGCGCGCCGTACGGGCTCGAGCCAGTCGTCGGGAGCGTGGAACTCGCCACGGTTCTTCTCGGCCCGCGGCCAGCGGTGCGAGCCCGCCGCGTAGGTGATCGTGCCGGCCTCTGCCGACGTCGCGTCGAGGGCGACCCAGACGGTGACCATCTCCGGCGGCACCAGGTAGTCGAGGTAGCTCCCGTCCTGGTGCATGCCGAGCGACTTGGTGCCGGGCGGCTTCCAGATGCAGTTGTCCTGCAGGATCCGGACGCCGTCCCAGCCCATCAGCTCCCCGGCGAGGCGCCCGAGCCGCTCGTCGAGGACCTGAGCGGCGATCCAGGGATCCGCCTTCCAGCCGTTGCAGATCTGGCGCGTGCGGTCCTCGGGATCGCGTCCCGCGATCCAGTTCACCTCGTCGGGCCGGATCCCGGTCTCGTACTCGCCCGCGAAAAGCCGGTCGAACCGCCGGCGCAGGAGCTCGACGGTCGTGGCGTCCACGAAGTCCTCCTCGACGATCACGAACCCGTCGCGCTCGAACGCGGCGGCCTGCTCGGGCGTCCAGTCCTCGGTCATCTCCGTGCGAGCTCCTCGACGAGACGGCGTTCTTCCCCGCCGAACCAGGGCGGCGAGCCTGCCGCCGCATTATCGCGGGCATGCTCGGGGCTCGAGGTCGCCGGGATGACGACGTGGATCCGCCGGTCCGAGAGCGCCCACTTGAGGAGCGCCTGCGCCCACGACGAGACGCCGAGCGGCTCGAGCTCCCCGGGGTCGGGACTCGGCCCGAGCGCCTCCTCGCCGCCGAGCGGACGCATCACGATGACGCCGAGACCGAGCTCCTGCGCGAGCGGCAGGATCTCGCGCTCCACCTCGCGCTCGAAAGGGTTGTACGGGATCTGGATCGCGTCGATCCGGCCCGTGCGCATGACGCGCGCGAGCTCGTCGAACGCCCCGGCACTGTAGTGCGTGGCTCCGATGAGGCGGATGCGAGCCGTGTCGCGTTCGTCCTCGAGCCAGGACAGGTGCTCCTGCCAGGCGACGAGATTGTGGATCTGCTCGAGGTCGATCCGCCCGTCGAAGTACGTGAGCTGGTCGCCGAGCTGCCGCCGGGCCTCCACGGCCGACGGCGTCCAGATCTTCGTCGCGACGAACGCCTCGGGTCGCAGCGCGCCGAGCGCGGCGCCGAGGACGCGTTCCGCCCTGCCGTACATGGGGGACGAGTCGACGACCCGCGCGCCGCCCTCGAACATCGTCCGGACGACGTCGGTCGCGCGCCCCTGCTCCGCGGGCCGGACGTCGAAGACCTTCCAGGTGCCGAGTCCCACGACGGGGAGCTCGAGGCCGGAGTTTCCAAAGGTGCGAGCCTCCATGGGAGAATCCCACTATGCCCGGCAGCCTCGTGGACGCGCCTGAGCTCGCCGCCGCACGGATCGACGCGCGCGCCCGCTCCGAGAACTTCCCGGTCGCGTCGATCCTCGCTCCGCGCGAGGCGCGACCGCATCTGCGCGCGATCTACGGCTTCGCGCGCCTCGTCGACAACCTCGGCGACGAAGTCGACGCCGCCCAGCGCCTTGCGCTCTTGGACGAGCTCGAGCTTGAGCTTGCCGGCCCGCCGCGCACGGAGATCATGCGGCGCGTGCATGCGACGATCGCCGCCTGCGAGCTACCGCGCGAGCCGTTCGCGCGGCTGATCGAGGCAAACCGCATCGACCAGCGAACCTCGCGCTACGAGACGTGGGAGGACGTCAAGGAGTACTGCGCCTACTCAGCCGATCCGGTCGGCCGCCTCGTGCTCGGGGTCTACGGCGAGAGCAGGAACGCGCCGCTCGTTGCCTTATCAGACAACGTATGTACGGGGCTCCAGCTCGTCAACTTCCTCCAGGATCCTCCGCGCGACCTCGCGCTCGGACGCGTGTACCTGCCCCAGGAGAGTCTGCGCCGCTTTCACGTCGCCGACGAGGAGCTTGCCGGGCCACGGTCCGAGCGGCTCGTCGCGCTCCTGCGCTTCGAGGCAGGCCGCGCGCGCGGCCTGCTCGCAAGCGGATTCCCGCTCGCCGACGCGCTGGGGTCGGAGCGCGGCCGCTCGGTTGCCCTCTTCGCGCGCGGCGGGCTCGCCGCGCTCACGACGCTCGAGCGCGCGGGCTGGGACGTCTTCACGCGGCGACCTGCGCCGACGCGTGCCACGTTCGCGGCATTGACCCTCCGGGAGCTGCTCGCTCGGCGATGAAGAGCAATTTCGCGCTCGGGATCATGCTGTTGCCGAGGCGAAAGCGGCGTGGCGTCTCCGCGCTCTACCGCTTCGCCAGGCACGTCGACGACCTCGCCGATCGCCCGCTCCCCGATCGGGAGGCGCTCGAGGCCCTGCGAGCATCGGTTCTGGCGCTCCCGAAACCGACGGGCGACGCGGTCGTGGATGCTCTCGCGCCGTTCTCGATTCCGACCGCGCCCCTCGTCGACCTCGTCGACGGCGCGCTCATGGACTGCGAGCGCTCGCGTTACGAGACGTGGGAGGAGTTGCGCGAGTACTGCAGGCGCGTCGCGGGCGCCGTCGGGGTCGCCTGCCTGGCGGTCTTCGAGCCGGTCGACCGGCAGCGGGCCGAGCCGCTCGCGGAGTCGCTCGGCGTCGCCCTCCAGCAGATCAACATCATGCGCGACGTGCCCGAGGATTGGCGCCTCGGTCGCGTCTACCTTCCGGCCGACGAGCGGGAGCGGTTCGGCGTCGGAGAAGAGGACATCTCCGCCGGCCGCACGGGCCCGGAGTGGCACGCGCTGATGGAGCACCAGGCGCGCCGCGCCGAGGGGCTGCTCGCGGAGGGGCTCGGCCTCCTCCCGCTGCTCGACCGGCGGAGCGCGCTCTGCGTCCGGTCGTTCGCCGGAATCTACCGGGGCCTGCTGCGGCAGATGCGGGCGCGCGGGTACGACGTCTTCCGCGAGCGGCCGCGGCTGTCGGCGCTGGCGAAGGCGCGCTCGGTGGCGGCGCTGTGAGAGTCGCGGCCGTCGGCGGTGGGCTCGCCGGGCTGGCAGCGGCCCTCGAGCTCGCCGCGGAAGGCCATGCGGTGACGCTGCTCGAGGCGCGGCCCACGCTCGGAGGGGCGGTGCAGACACTGCCGGAACGGGACGGCGATCCCGCGCCGCCGCCGGACAACGGCCAGCACGTCGCCCTGGCGTGTTGCGACGAGTACGTCCGGTTTCTCACGGCGCTCGGGCAGGCAGGGAAACTGCGGCGGATCCGCCTCTCCCTGCCGGTGCTCGGGGAGGACGGCCGGGTCGGCCGCCTCGGCCCCCGGCCGCTCGACCTGCTTCGCTACCCGCATATCGGCCTTGCGGACCGCGTACGCATCGGCCTGGTCGTACGGCGGCTGGGCAAGCTCGATCCAGCGGCGCACGACGGCGAGTCGTTCGCGGACCTTCTGAGGCGGCTGGGTCAGTCCGAGGCGGCGATTGCGCGGTTCTGGGACGTCTTCATGCGGCCGGCGCTCAATCTGCCGAGCGAGGCGGCGAGTGCGTCGCTCGGCATCTTCACCGTGCAGCGGGCGTTGCTCGGTGGCCGCGGCGCGAGCGACCTGCTGCTTCCGGCCGCCCCGCTCGGAGAGATGCACGGGGAGGCGGCGGGACGTGAGCTTCGCCGGCTCGGAGCCGACATCCGGACGAACGCCCGCGTCGTCGCGCTCGACGACGAGGCGGCCGTGCTCGCCGACGGAGCGCGCGTTTCGGCGGACGCGTTCGTCCTGGCGTTGCCTCCGCAGGAGACGGCTGAGCTGCTCGACGAGCCCCCGCCCGAGCTCGACGACTCGCCGATCGTCAGCGTGCATCTCCTCTTCGATCGGCCGATCCTGCGGTTTCCGCTCGCCGCGCTGCTCGGAAGCGATGCACACTGGGTATTCGACCGCGGACTCCTGACCGGGAGCGAACCCGAGCGCGGCCAGTACCTGACGGTCGTCTCGAGTGGCGCGCCGGAGCTCCTCGAATTGCGCGGGCGGGCGCTCGTGGAGAGGCTGGCCGCCGAGCTGACGGAGCGCCTCGAGCCGGCGGAGCTCCTGTGGTCGCGCGTCAGCCGTGAGCCGGCCGCGACGTTCGCCGGACGGCCGGGGACGGCGGCTCTGCGCGCGCCGACGGAAACCGGCCGGCCGAACGTCGTCCGCGCGGGCGCCTGGACGGCGACGGGCTGGCCGGCGACCATGGAGGGCGCTGTGCGAAGCGGCCTCGCCGCGGCCGAGGCGCTTCGGGGCCACCCCGTGCCTCCACCCGCTTTCGAGCGTAACGGGGCAAAACGCGCGAGTGGTGCGCGAGATGTGGCGGGACCGAAGCGATGAGTGTCACGACGCGCACCGAGCTCGACCGCGCCGTCGAGGCCGGGGCCGCGCGGCTCCTCGAGCTCCAGAAGCCCGGCGGGTGGTGGGTCGACGAGCTCGAGTCGAACGTGACCATGACAGCCCAGTGGATGTTCGTGCTCGAGTTCCTCCGTCTGCGAGACGAGGACACGACGCGGCGTCTCGCGAACGAGCTACTCGCCCGCCGGCGCGACGACGGCCTCTGGTCGATCTACTGGGAAGGCGAGCCCGACAGGGACGCGACGATGGAGGCGTACGCGGCGCTTCGCCTCGCCGGGCTCGACGCCGACGATCCCCGGCTCGCCGCCGCGCGCCGCTTCCTCGAGGCGCACGGCGGTATCGGCGGCACCCGCGTCTTCACCCGAATCTGGCTCGCGCTGCTCGGCCTCTGGCGCTGGGAGGAGATCCAAGTCGTTCCGCCGGAGCTCGTCCTGCTGAAGCCGTGGATGCCCTTCTCGGCCTACGACTTCGGGTGCTGGGCGCGCCAGACGGTTGTCGCCCTCTCCGTCGTCATGCACTACCGGCCCGTCCGGCCGATCCCGTCCGAGCGCGCCTGCTCGGAGCTCGACCTCGGTCCGACGCCGCGCCCCCGGACGGCGTGGAACCTCGCCGACTCGTTCCTCCGCGGCTACTCCTCGGGGCGCTTCCGGCCCGGGCGCGAGCGGGCGCTCGCGTACGGAGAGCGCTGGCTGATCGACCGCCAGGAGCTCGACGGATCGTGGGGCGGGATCCAGCCGCCGTGGGTCTGGGCGCTCGTCGCGCTCGCCTGCCGCGGGCACGGGCCCGAGAGCCCGTACCTGCGCCGAGGGCTCGACGGCTGGAAGCGCTTCATGGTCGCCGAGGGCGACCGGCTTCGACCCGAGGCCTGTCAGTCCCCGGTCTGGGACACGGGCCTGGCCGTGCTCGCCCTGCGAGCGGCCGGCGTCGATCCCGGCGAGCCCGCACTCCGGCGCGCGGCGGACTGGCTGCTGCGCGAGGAGGTGCGTGCCCGCGGGGACTGGGCCGTCCGCCTGCCCGGCGTCGAGCCCGGCGGCTGGGCGTTCGAGTACGACAACGACCTCTACCCGGACATCGACGATGCCGCGGTCGTCGCGATCGGGCTGAACGAGCTCGGCGCCGGGCGGCCTGCTGTGATCCGCGCGTGCAACTGGATCGCCGCGATGCAGTCGCGCGGCGGAGGCTGGGGCGCGTTCGACAAGGACAACGCTGCGTACTGGCTCTACGAGCTCCCGTTCTTCGACTTCGGCGCCGTGATCGATCCGCCGAGCGTCGACGTGACCGCCCACGCCGTCGAGCTGCTCGCGAACGAGCCAGGCTACGAGGACGCGGTCGCCCGCGGCGTGCAGTACCTCCTTTCGAAGCAGGAGCCCGACGGGTCGTTCTTCGGCCGCTGGGGCGTCAACTACCTGTACGGGATCGGCGCCGCTCTGCCCGCGCTCGAGGTGGCTCGGATCCCGCCCGACCATCCCGCGATGCGCGCCGCTGTCGCGTGGCTCGAGGCGCACCAAAACGATGACGGCGGCTTCGGCGAGGACTGCCGCTCGTATGACGAAGGCGCTGCCGGACGGGCCTGGCGCGGTCGCGGTGTCTCGACCGCGTCGCAGACGGCCTTCGCGCTGCTCGGCCTGGTCGCGGCGGGCGAGGCCGGGTCCGAGTGCGCACGCCGGGCGGCGGCGTGGCTCTGCGAGACGCAGCGCGACGACGGCGACTGGGACGAGGAGCACTTCACCGGCACGGGCTTCCCGCGCCATTTCCTCATCCGATACCACCTCTACCGCCTGACCTGGCCCGTGCTCGCACTCGGCCGTTTGCGCCAAGCGCAGCAGCGGTGAAGGTCTACGTCAGCGGCGCGACCGGCTTCGTCGGGCGTCACGTGGTACGCGAGCTGCGGGAGCGGGGAGCGGACGTCCGCGACGAGCGGGTCGACCTCCTCGACGCGCCCGGCTTGGAGAAGGCCGTCGAGGGCTGCGACGCGGTCGTGCACGTCGCCGCGCTCTACAGCTACGACGCGCCTGCGGCCGAGCTCGAACGGGTCAACGTCGAGGGAACGCGGACGTTCCTCGAGGCAGCCGCCCGCAGGCGCGTGCGCCGCTTCCTCTTCACGAGCACCGCCGGAACCTGCGGGCCCGTGCCCGACGGAGTCGCGACGGAGGAAGACAGCCCGCCGCCCTGGGAGCTCGCGGTTCCGTACAAGCGGACGAAGGCGGCGTCCGAGCGGCTGGCGCTCGAGGCGGGCGCCGTCGTCGTGAACCCCACGACGCCCGTCGGCGAGGGCGACCGGAAGCCGACGCCGACGGGCGCGATGATCCGCGGCGTGGCGGGCGGCGCGATCCGCGGGTACGTCGCGACCACGGGCCTGAACGTCGTCGACGTCCGCGACGTCGCGCGGGGACACGCCCTCGCGCTCGAGCGCGGGAAGGCGGGCGAGCGCTATCTCCTCGGCGGCGTCAACCTCGGGCTGGAGGAGCTTTTTGCGGCCGTCGCCGACCTCGCCGGACGCTCGCGTCCCCGCCTCCGGGTCCCGTATGCTTTCGCCCTGGCGGCAGCCGGAGCAGGGTTCGTGAACAAGGACGAGGTTCGATTGGCACGGTTTCCGATGTTCTTCTCCTCCGCGAAGGCGGAGCGCGAGCTCGGCTACCGTCCCGGGCCGGTCGAGCCGGCGCTGGCGCGCGCGGTCCGCGAGCAGCTGAGTCTCAACGGAAAGGGAGGCGCATGAAGTTCCCGCTCAGGAGCACGGTGCAGATCGGGCGCTACGTGGCGGCCCAGAAGGGGAACGACCGCTACCCGCTCGTGATCATGCTCGAGCCCACGCTCGGCTGCAACATCGCCTGCATCGGCTGCGGGAAGATCCGCGAATACGAGTCCAACAAGGCGCGGCTGACCGTCGAGGAGTGCCTGCACGCTGCCGAGGAGTGCCCCGCGCCCGTGATCTCGATCTGCGGCGGCGAGCCGCTCATCTTCAAGGGGATCGAGGACGTCGTCGCCGGTTTCCTCGACATGAAGCGCAACATCCAGCTCTGCACGAACGCGCTCCGCCTCGTGGACATGCTCGACCGCTTCGAGCCGAACCCGCGTCTCACGTTCGTCGTCCACCTCGACGGCATGCGCGAGATCCACGACTACATCTGCGACTACCCCGGTCTCTGGGACATCGCCGTGGACGCGCTCAAGGCGGCGAAGAGCAAGGGTTTCCGTGTCACGACGAACACGACGATCTTCAAGGAGACCGAGGTCTCGGACGTCCTCGCGATGATGGATTTCCTCACCGCCGAGATCGACGTCGACGGGATGCTCGTCGCGCCCGGGTACCAGTACTCGCAGATCGACCCCGCGATGACGATGACCCGGGCCGAGCACGAAGAGAAGTTCCGCCAGATCCGCTCGGTCGTCAGGAAGAAGGGCTACAAGTGGCTTGCGAGCCCCGTCTACCAGGACTTCCTCACGGGCGCGAAGAAGCTCCCGTGCGCGCCCTGGGGCTCCGTGACCCGCAACCCCTACGGGTGGAAAGGGCCGTGCTACCTCCTGACCGACGGCATCTTTCCGACTTACGACGCGCTCATGGACGGGATCGAGTGGGACCGCTACGGGCCCGGTAACGACCACCGCTGCGAGCACTGCGGCATCCATTCGGGCTTCGAGCCCGCGGCGACGATCGCCACGACCTCGAGCGTGAAGGAAACCGTCAGGAGCCTCGCGTGGACGCTGCGCTAGCGCCACTCACGCTGGCCTGCGCCCTCCGCGTGGAGGAGAAGGCTGCGCGCGTGTCCGGCGCCCGCACGGCGCTCGTCGGGCTCGGCGCGGGTCGCCCGCTTCCCGACGGGCGGCTCGTCTCGTTCGGCTTCGCGGGCGGCCTCGTGGCCGACCTCGAGCCGGGTGAGCTCGTCACCGCCGACCGCGTCGTCGATCCGGAGGGACGCACGCTCTGGGAGGGCGAGCCGATCGACGTTCCGGGTGCTCGCACGGTCACGGTGTGCGCGGTGGACGAGATCGCGAACGACAGCGCCGTGCGCCTTGGCCTCGCCCGGCGCACGGGCGCCCACGTCGTGGACATGGAAAGCGGGCGGCTCGCCGCGACCGGACGGCTTGCAGGCGTCGTTCGCGCCATCTCGGACACGGGGGCAGAGCCCGTCGGGGCGCTCGCCTGCGCCGGAAAGGCCGACGGCGGGACCGACTGGAGCGTCGTCGCGAAGGCGTTCCTGACCGAGCCGCTCCGGAGCGCGCGCACTGCCCGGGCGGGCCGGCGCGCACTCAGCTCGCTCGGGCGCGCGGCGAGGTATCTGCGGTGAAACGCGTTCTCGTCGCCGCGCCGCGGAGCTTCTGTGCGGGCGTCGTTCGCGCGATCGACATCGTCGAGAAGCTGCTCGAGCAGCACGGCCCGCCCGTGTACGTCCGGCACGAGATCGTCCACAACGTCCACGTCGTGCGCGACCTCGAGGCGCGCGGTGCGGTGTTCGTCACGAGCGAGGACGAGGTGCCGGAGGGCGAGCTGGTCGTCCTCTCCGCGCATGGCGTCGCGCCCGAGGTGTATCGCCGTTGCAAGGAGCGCAACCTGAAGATCGTCGACGCCGTCTGTCCGCTCGTCTCGAAGGTCCACGCGGAGGCGAGGCGCTACGCACAGCGCGGCCTGAAGATCGCACTCGTGGGCCATGCGGGCCACGTCGAGGTGGAAGGGACGATGGGCGAGGCGCCCGAGTCGATCGTCCTCGTCGAGACGCCCGAGGACGTCGAGAACCTGGAGGTGAACGGCGACCAGGTCGCGTACATCACGCAGACGACGCTCTCCCTCGACGACACCGCGGACGTCGTCGGCGCGCTCCGCGAGCGGTTCCCCGATCTCGTCGGCCCGCCCTCGGCCGACATCTGCTACGCGACCCAGAACCGGCAGGATGCGGTCAAGAAGATCTGCGAGGAGGCGTCGCTCGTCCTCGTCGTCGGCTCGCGCACGAGCTCGAACGCGAATCGCCTCGTCGAGGTCGCGCAGTCGCGCGGCGCGGACGCGTACCTCATCGACGACGAGACCGATCTCGACCCGTCGTGGCTCGAAGGGCACGAGACCGTCGGCCTGACCGCCGGCGCGTCCTCACCGGACGTCCTCGTCGACCGCGTCGCCGCCCGCCTCGCCGAGCTCGGGTTCGGCGAGCGCGAGGAAGTCGAGATCGCGCGCGAGGACGTGTTCTTCAGGCTTCCGCCCGAACTGCGGTAACTTCAGACTCATGAGCTCGACCGTCGCCTATCCGGGGCGCGAAGGCGCGCACAGCGCGGCCGCCTGCGAGCGCATGTTCCCGGACGCCGTGGAGATGGTCTCGATGCCGAGCTTCACCGCCGTCGCGCAGGCCGCGACCGAAGGCGTTGTCGAGTTCGGCGTGCTGCCGATCGAGAGCTCGCTCTCCGGTCCGGTCGCCGAGACGCACGACCTGCTCCACGAATCCGCGCTCTCGATCACCGACGAGACGATCCTGCGGATCCGGCACTGCCTCGTCGGCCTCGAGCTGGTTCCGCTCGAGCAGATCAAGACGATTCGCTCGCACCCCGCTGCGCTCGACCAGTGCCGGCAGCTTCTCGCGGCGATGCCCTGGACGACGGCGATCGCGTCTGCGACCACCGCGGACGCGGCCGCGGAGGTCGAGGCGCACGGCGACCCGACCGAGGCCGCAATCGCGAGCGAGCGCGCCGCGAACGCCCACAACCTCACCGTGCTCGCCGGGGACGTCGGCGACCATCCCGAGGCGTACACGCGCTTCGTGGCGGTGGCCCCGTACACGCGCCTCGACCGCGTCGGCGAGGCATGGCGCACCGCCTTCTCGTTCGTGACGGATCACCGTCCGGGCGCCCTTCACCGCGCGATCGAGCCCTTCGGGCGCCACGACCTCGACCTCGTCCAGCTCGTGTCGCGGCCCCTACCGGCGACGCCGTGGCGCTATCGCTTCGACGCCGTCCTTGCCGGGCATCCGCACGACCCTGTCGTGCAGGTCACGTTCGCGGAGCTACGGAACGCGACGCGCGACTTCGTCGTCTTCGGGTCCTACCCAGCGCACAGCTAGCACTCCTACAGCGCGTCGATGACAGCGCCGACGAATCCGGGCAGCGTCTCCAGGTTGTAGCCGCCCTCGAGCACGAGCGCGTACCGGTCGCACAGGCGGCGTGACCGCCGCGCGAACGCCGCGAAGCCCGACTCCGTGACGAGCATGCCACCGAGCGGATCGCCCGCGCCGGCGTCGAACCCGGCCGAGACAAGCAGCAGATCCGGCGCGAATGCTGCGATGGCCGGCTCGACCGTCTGCTCGAAGGCGGCCAGGTACTCCTCGTCGCCGCAGCCCGCCTCGAGCGGGATGTTGATCGTCGTCTCGTTCCCGGTGCCCGGTCCGCCGCTGCCCGGATACCAGGGCCACTGGTGCAGGGAGACGAAGAGCACGGACGGATCGCCGAGGAAGATCGCCTCGGTTCCGTTCCCGTGGTGGACGTCCCAGTCGAGGATCACGATGCGCCGCACGCCGAGCTCACGCTGCGCCCACCGCGCCGCGACCGCGATCGAGTTGAAGAGGCAGAAACCCATCGCGGCGTCCGCGAGCGCGTGATGCCCGGGCGGGCGCGCGAGCGAGAAGCCGCCGCGTTCGACTGCCTGGATCGCCCCGCCGGCCGCGAGAAGCGCCACGTCGTAGCTCGACGGCGTGCAGATCGTGTCCTCGTCGAGCCAGACGGTCTCGCCACGCGCCGACGTCTGCCGGACGGTCTCGACGTACGAGGTCTCGTGGCAAAGAGCGATCTGCTCCGGCGTGGCGGGGCGCGCCTGCTCGAAGTCGGGGAAGGCTGCGTGCAGGACGCCGAGCCGTTCCTGCCGCTCGGGCTGCCCGGGGTTCGGGTGCAGCCGCACGAAGTCGGCGTGGGTTACGAGCGGGATCACGTCGCGGGGCGCGCGGTACTGGTCTGCGCGAAGCCGCCGTCGACGAGCACGCTCGCGCCGGACATGTAGCTCGACGCGTCTCCGGCGAGGAAGGAGACGACCGCTGCGATCTCCTCCGGCTCGCCGGCGCGTCCGAGCGGAACGGTGTCGCCGACCTCGTCCGCCTCCTTGTTCCGCGCCGTCGCGATCGCCCCGGGCGCGACGGCGTTGACCCGGATTCCGTCCGGCGCGAGCTCGAGGGCGAGCTGGCGCGTCAGCATCCCGAGAGCGGCCTTCGCCGACGAGTAGAGCGCGAACCCGATCCGCGGCCGGTGCTCGTGCACGCTCGTGTTGTTCACGATCACGCCCCCGCCATGCTCGCGCATCCACGTCGCGGCCGCGACCGAGAGGAGAAACGGGCCGCGCACGTCCGTCGAGAAGATCTCGTCGAAGTCGTCGGCGGTGAGCTCGAGCACGGGCCCGGTCGACGTGACGCCGGCGTTGTTGACGAGCACGTCGATGCGGCCGAGCTCGGCCACGGCCTCCTCGACGAGCCGAGCCGGAACCTCGGCGTCGCGGAGATCTCCGACGAGCCAGTGCGCGCGGCCTGCGCCGGAGAGCTCGCCGAGACGCTCCCTCGACTCCGGCCCGTCGTCCCGTGTGTGGAACGCGATCGCGAAGCCGTCGCGCTGGAGCCGCCGGGCGACGGCCCAGCCGATGCCCGTATCCGCGCCGGTGACGAGAGCAACGCGTTCCATCCTCGACCGGCTTATAGGTTCTCCGACCGTGACGACTCGTGTCCAGCTCTTCGCCACCTGCCTCGGCGAGCTCGTCTTCCCCGACGCCGTCGACGATGCGGAGACGCTCCTGCGCGAGGCGGGGTTCGACGTCGACGTGCCGAGCGGGCAGGTCTGCTGCGGACAGCCGGCGTTCAACTCCGGCCACCGCGGCCCCGCGCGCCGCGTCGCGCGCACGTTCGTGCGCGCCTTCGCCCGGGAGATTCCGATCGTCGCCCCCTCGGGCTCGTGCGTGACGATGGTGAGCCACTACCTTCCGAAGCTCGTCGGTGTCGAGCCGTACGAGGTGCACGAGCTCTCGAGCTTCCTCGACACGAATGGAGTCGATATCCCGCGCCGGAACGAGGGCCGGCGGCTTGCCTACCACGACTCCTGCCACATGCTGCGCGAGCTCGGGATCTCGGACGCGCCGCGGCGTCTGCTCGAGCGCTCCGGCGCGGAGCTCGTCTCGCTGTCGCGGCCCGACCTCTGCTGCGGCTTCGGCGGGACGTTCTCCGTGCGCCAGCCGGAGATCTCGGTCGCGATGGCCGACGACAAGCTCACGGGCGCCGCGGATGCGGACGCACTCGTCAGCGCCGATCCCGGCTGCCTTATGCACCTCCGGGCGCGCCGGGACGTCGTGGGCGGCCCGGCCGTCGTCCACCTCGCGACCGCCCTCGCGCGCGGCGTCTGATCTCAGACCCGCTCTTCGAGCCGCCCCGCGAGCTGGCCCATGCCCCAGCGTTCGGCGAGCTCGGCGGCCGCCTTCCAGTTCGGCTGCCCGTCGGGAATCTCGTCCGGGATGGGCGCCTCGTACTGAAGGCGCGTGATGCGGAGATACATGCGGAGCTCGTCGACCTGCTTCTGGAACCGCCCGGACTCGAGCGCGGCGTCCAGCGACCCGAACTCGCGGATGACCGCCGCGGCGCGCTGGTTGCCGACCCCGGTCGCGCCGGGAATCTTGTCCGAGGGGTCGCCGCGGAGTGCGACGAAGTCCGGCACCTGGTCGGGATCGACGCCGTAGCGCTCGCGCACGCCGTCCGGGTCGACCCGGTCGATCTCGCGCACGCCGCGCCTCGGCATCAGGATCGTGGTCTTCCGGCTGGCGAGCTGGAAGAGATCGCGGTCGCTCGTCAGGACGAGGGCCGAGCCGCCCGATTCCTCCTCCCGCAGCACGGCCGCCGCGAGGAAGTCGTCCGCCTCGTAGCCGGGCGCCTTCGCCCACGTGAACCCGAATGCGTCGCAGAGCTCTGGCATCCGGTCGAGCTGCTCGAGGAGCTCCGGGGCGAACTCCCGCCCGCCCTGGTAGCCGGGCAGCAGCTCGTTCCGGTACGTCGGGCTCCCGATCGAGTCCCACCCGACGAAGACCGCGCGCGGTTCCTCCGCCTCCCAGACCGAGAGGAGCATGTTCGAGAAGCCGAGCAGCGCGTTGACGGGCTTGCCGTCCGCTCCCGTGATCGACTTGGGCAGTGCGTGAAACGCCCTGTGCGCCAGCGAGTCTCCGTCGACGACGAGGAGAGGGCGGCCGGCCACGGCGCCGAATATAGCCGCGCCAATTCGTTCGCTATGTTGATTTCGAGATGAGCAAGACCCTCGTCATCGCCGAGAAGCCCTCCGTCGGCCGCGACCTCGCGGCCGCGCTGCCCGGCGCGTTTGCGAAGAACGACAACTACCTCGAGTCCGACGACTACGTCATCACGTGGGCAGTCGGGCACCTCGTCGAGCTCGCCGAGCCGGAGGAGTACGACGAGCGCTTCAAGAAGTGGCGCATGGCCGACCTGCCGATCGTCCCGGACGACTTCAGGCTGAAGCCGCGCGACGCGAAGTCCCGCAAGCAGCTGAACCTGATCCACAAGCTGCTCAAGCGCGAGGACGTCGACCGGGTCGTCAACGCGTGCGACGCGGGTCGCGAGGGCGAGCTGATCTTCGCCTACATCTGGGAGACCGCGAACGTCGACAAGCCGGTCGACCGCCTCTGGATCTCCAGCATGACGAAGCAGGCGATCAGCGACGGCTTCGGGCGCCTGCGCCCGGGCGAGGAGCTGCAGCCGCTCGAGTCCGCGGCGCGCTCGCGCTCCGAGGCCGACTGGCTCGTCGGGATGAACGCGACCCGCGCCGCGACGATTCGCGGCCGAGCGTGGGTCGGAGGCGTCGTCTCGCTGGGACGCGTCCAAACGCCGACGCTCGCGATGATCGTGCGGCGCGAGCGCGAGATCCAGGCGTTCGTACCCGAGCCGTACTGGCTCGTCCACGGCACCTTCGAGGCGCCGAGCCGCGCCGGCTACGCCGGCATGTGGTTCGAGGGCGACCAGAACCGGATCGTCTCGACGCCCGAGCAGCCGGGCGGCGAGCGGGCGGACGCGATCGTCGCCAAGGTGCGCGGCAAGGACGGCAAGGTCGTCAAAGTCGAGCGCAAGGAGCAGTCCGAGCGCGCGCCGCTTCTCTACGACCTCACGAGCCTGCAGCGCGACGCGAACGGCCGCTTCGGCTTCTCGGCGCGCCGCACGCTCTCCGCCGCGCAGTCCCTGTACGAGGACAAGAAGGCGATCACCTACCCGCGGACGAACTCGCGCTTCCTCTCCGGCGACCTCGTCCCGCAGATCAAGCCGACCGCGGCCACGCTCCTTCCGGTGGGTGAGTACCGGCCGTTCGCGGAGTACGTGATCGGGCTCGAGCAGCTTCCGCTCGGACGCGTCGTCAACGACAAACGGGTCGAGGACCACCACGCGATCATCCCGACCGATGTCGAGCACGATCTCTCCGCCTTCAGCCCGGACGAGCGCCGCGTCTTCGACCTCGTCGCGAAGCGCTTCCTCGCCGTCTTCCAGCCGCCGGCGCGCTACGCGCGCACGACGATCGTCACCGAGGTCGAGGAGGAGCGCTTCCGCACGCGCGGCAAGGTGACGCTCGAGGCCGGGTGGCGCGGCGTCTACGGGGTGGAGCCCGACGAGCCGAAGGCGCAGGACGAGGAGGGCGAGTCGGAGGGCGAGCTCCCGCGCCTCGAGGAGGGGATGGCCGTCCGCTGCGCCGAGGCCGAGGTGGAGGCAAAGGAGACGAAGCCGCCGCCCCGCTACTCGGAGGCGACGCTCCTCTCAGCGATGGAGACCGCCGGCAAGCTGATCGACGACGAGGAGCTTCGCGAGGCGATGAAGGAGCGCGGCCTCGGCACCCCCGCCACGCGCGCCGAGACGATCGAGACGCTGATCCGGCGCGAGTACATCGAGCGCGCGGCCAAGGAACTCGTGCCGACGCCGAAGGGGCTCCAGGTGATCTCGATGCTCGAGGCGCACCCGCTCACCTCGGCGGAGCTCACGGGCGACTGGGAGAAGCGCCTCTCCGACATCGAGCACGGGTCGGGCGACCGCAAGCGCTTCATGGACGAGATCGAGGGCTTCGCCCGCAAGACCGTGCAGGAGATCGCCGAGCTGGACAAGGAGAAGCTCCGGCCCGAGCGCGTCGAGCTGGGCCTGTGTCCGCGCTGCGGCGCCGAGACCGGCGAGATCATCCGCGAGAACTCGCGCGCGTACGGCTGCACGAGCTGGAAGTCGAAGGAGGAGCCCGGTTGCGGCTTCGTGATCTGGAAACGCGTCGCGGGCCGCACGCTCACGCCCGAGCTCGCGCGGCAGCTCCTCGAGGACGGAAAGACGCGCGACGTCATCGCCGGCTTCCGCTCGCGTGCGGGCAAGCCCTTCCGCGCCCGCCTCGTCCTGAACGAGGAGGGCAAGGTCGAGTTCGACTTCCCGCCCCGGCCCGAGCGCGCCGGCGCAAAGGCCGCCGCCGGCGGCGAGTAGCGTCCGTCCCGGGTGGCCGAGCGGTAGCCCTCCGGTAACAGCTCTGTAACCGTCGCCGCTCCGTCCGACGCATGGTGAAACCTTTTGCGGCTTTTGTCGTCTTTAAGGAGGTACGGGACCCCTGCCGGAGCGCGGAAAACCCCCGCTCGGGGCAAGGTTTTTCGTTAACCGGCAGTTAAGGTCAGTACGCAGCCGTAGACCCGCCGAGGGAATCAGCCGTAGAGTGCGAACGTTTACTTCGACGGGTCGAAAATCCGGCCCGCGAGGTTTTCACGAAAGGACTGAAGGAAAGCTTGACCGACCATCCCGTGAACGAGCTTCTGGACACCAGTCAGGGCCGCCATCTCGTCGAGAACGCCGAGGAGCGCGGCTACATCGAGCCTGCCGAGCTCGAGGCGCTCGCGCTCGAGCTCGACCTCTCGGACGAGGACGTCGCCGACTTCACGCACGAGCTCGAGGCCCTCGGCCACGAGATCGGCCAGCCGCGCGACGAGCCCGACGAGGTCAACCTCGCCGCCGATCCGGTCACGGGCGCGGGCGACAGCCTGCAGCTCTTCCTGGCCGACGTCGGCCGCCACAAGCTGCTGACGGCCTCCGAGGAGGTCATGCTCGCGAAGCTGATCGAGGCCGGCGACGAGCGCGCCAAGCGGCGCATGATCGAGTCGAACCTGCGCCTCGTGGTCTCGATCGCCAAGGGCTATCGCGGCCTCGGCGTGCCGTTCCTCGACCTGATCCAGGAGGGCACGCTCGGCCTCAACCGCGCCGTCGAGAAGTTCGACTGGCGCCGCGGGTTCAAGTTCTCGACCTACGCGACCTGGTGGATCCGCCAGTCGGTGCAGCGCGCCGTTGCCAACAACGCGCGCACGATCCGCGTGCCCGTGCACGTGGTCGAGCGCCAGCAGAAGCTCGGCCGCGCCGCCCGCCGGCTCGAGGTCGAGCTGGGCCGCGACGCCACGAAGGAGGAGCTCGCCGAGGCCACCGGCCTCCCGCTCCAGCACGTCGACGAGGCACTCGGGGCCGCGCAGGCGTCGGTTTCGCTGAACCAGAACGTGGGGGCCGACGACGAGGGCGAGCTGGGCGACCTCTTTGCCGACCGCGAGGCGGCCGACCCGTTCGACGAGGCCGAGGAGTCGCTGCGCAAGCAGGGCGTGCGCAAGGCGCTCGACGCGCTGCCCGAGCGCGAACGGCGCATCCTCGAGCTTCGCTTCGGATTCGAGGGCGAGCCGTGGACGCTCGAGGCGATCGGCCACGAGCTCGGGCTCACGCGCGAGCGCGTGCGCCAGCTCGAGAACCAGGCGCTCGCCCGCCTGGCCGCGTTGCGCGACCTCACCTCGGTCGCAGCGGCCTAGCGGCTCGGCAGTCGGCTAGCGATTCCCCATCCGAGCGTCGCGACGGGCGCTCGCGCACCGTCGGTCCGGACCGAAGGGCCATTGAGCCGCGCAGAAAAACGCTGCTAAAGCGGCACTTGGCACGTTCGCAACCTCCCTCGATCTAGGGGGTCAAATCACCTAAAGCGGGCTTTTTGGCCTGCCGATTCACCAAGCACGATGGACGCTGCCGAGCGTAAGGACATCCTGAGCCGTTATCTCGACCACTCCCGGCGCTTCGAGGAGGCGGCTGCTCGGCGGAACGCGTCCACCGAGGGCGGCGAGGTCATCCCGCTCAACGGCGCGCTCCGGGAGCTCGAGCAGGAGCCGACCATGCGTGAGATCGAGGTCCTCCAGCTCATCTCCGACGGGCTCGTGAACCGCGAGATCGGCCAGCGCCTCTTCCTCTCGGAGGAGACGGTGAAGTCGCACGTGCGCCACCTGCTCGCGAAGCTTCAGGCTCGCAGCCGCGCCCACGCGGTCGCGATCGGCTTCCGCCGCAGCCTCATCGGCTAGGAGCCGCACCGGCGTCAAGAGCCAAGCCGGCCTGGCCGGCTCGGTTGTCCACAGCTTCCCCAGCCTGTTGACAAATCCCTCAACAGAGGGATGTCACAGTCTGTGGAAAACCAGAGACTCTGTGAGCTTTCTTACCAGCTTCTTCCGTGTCTCACGGCGAGAACCAAGGAGAGTGCTGGAATCAGACGGGAGGTCATCGACTCCTCCGGGGGGGACAACGGCACGACGAGTGTATCCCCCTTTTGGGGGAGTGGTCAATAAGGCAATGAACATTTACGCACGCCTGGCACCCCGTCGGTTGGGCCCCATCGAGTGGTACGCCGTTGGACTCGCCGGTACCGCGAGCGTTGTGGCTGGGACGTCGTTCGTGCTTGGCCCGTTATCGGACGCCGCTCGAGCGCGATGGTGGTTAGTTGCCGCCGTGGCGTGCATAGCGGCCCTCGCCGAACGGCAGAGTGTCCGCATCGGTGCAAACACGGAGATGTCGGTATCGACCTTGCCGATTCTCTTCGCCGCCGTTCAATTCGGGCCGATTCCAGCGATGATCGTCGGAGGGTGTGCGCTTAGCACGACCTTCGGTCGGCCGTTCACCCGGTGGGTCATCTGGACCCTGTCCGGCTCGTTGCTCGGCGGGGCTTCCGGGATCACCGCGATTCTGCTCGACGGCGACTCGAAATCATTCGGCCGGATACTCCTCACTGTGTTTGCAGCGGCGGTGACACTCGCAGTCGCCGACATCGCGATGAATGCGCTAACCGTTCAGATACGAAAGAGCGGTTCGTTCATGGCTACGGCCCGAGTGATGGGTCGACTCTTTACCTCGGCCGTACCGTTCTACACGCCGATGATCGGCGTCCTCGTGTACGCGTATCGGAGCTTTTCACCGTGGACGGTCCTGTTCTTCTTTGTGCCGGCTCTTGCTGCCCAGCGCTTGCTGATCCTCTACCAACGGCAAGCTCAGCTCGTTTCCGACCTCGAAGGCGCGAACAAGCGTCTCGAAGAGGCGGGCCTCTCTTTCGCCGGCGCACTGGTGGCGGCTCTTGACGCCAGAGATCGGTACACGGCTGGCCACTCTGCTGCTGTAGCCGTTTATGCCCGTGACATCGCCGCCAGGCTCGGTCTCCCCGAACCGCAGCAGCAACTCGCTCACCTCTGCGGCTTGCTCCATGATATCGGCAAGGTCGGGCTGCCCGCCTGGGTCTTGGAAAAGACTGGTCCCTTGACGCTAGCCGAGCGTCGTCAGATGGAAGCGCACGTCATACTCGGCGAACGAATCCTCGCGAACGTCGACCAGTACGAAGAGATCGCAAAAGTTGTTCGGCACCATCACGAGCGCGTGGACGGCAACGGTTATCCGGACAAGCTCCGAGGCGAGGAAATTCCACTTTTGGCGAGAGTGATCGCAGTCGCAGACGCGTACAACGCCATGACGTCAGGCCGCCCTTACCGCGATGCAATGCCGAGCGCGGTTGCGCGCATGCGCCTCGCTCAGGCTGTTGAGTCGCAATTCGACACGACTGTAGTGGCGGCGTTCGAGGCGATTCTCGCTGGCGCAAGCGAAACGTATCTTTCGGGTGCGCGTGCTGACTTCGCCGTTGAGGCCCAGCGACATACCCACCTCGGCCTTAGAGTCCAGACAACTCTCGCATAGATCGCCGATTCCCGATATCGCTACGGTTGCGATCTTGGTACCTTTGCCATTGCGTCCGTTCCGCGATGGAGGTCGAGAACGAGGAAGGGCTCGGTGTCGTCGAGGTCGATGAGACCTTCGTCGGCGGCGTCAAGCGCGGGATCGCTTCCGGCAAGTTCCAGACCATCAAGCCCATCGTGGTCGGCACTGCCGAGCGCGGCGGGGACGTGCGGCTCCGAGTCGTAGGCGACCGGCGCTCCAGGACCCTCGTCGGCTTCATCCGCGACGTGGTGACCAGGACATGGAGGCGATCTTCAGCGGCAAGTTGGATGCCTAACGAAACACCTGCCGGCCGCCTTGGACGAGATGGAGTAGCGCTTCAACAACCGAGAGAACCCGTACCTTCTCCGCGACGCTCTCCTGCGGCTGGTCGAAGGGGAGGCGTTGCCGTACGACGAACTCGTCGCGAAGTTAGCGGCCCAGAATCATTCAGCTCTCGGGGGGGCGGGCGGCGGGGGTGGTTCCTCGTCACGAACGGCGAGAAACACATTCTGGCACGTCGTCATCATGTTGTTGCGAATTCGCCTTCTTTCGTCATTAGCGAAATTGTCATCCTTCGTGTCGAGCGCTTCCCGCTGGCGAACGAATTCGCTGATAACTTCTGAGCTGGCGCCGAAGCCTTCGAGCTGTGACTGGTAAGCGTCAGCGTTATTGCGCCAATAACTGTCTAGCTCTTCGAGCGGCGCTTGTGCGTAACCGTCGACAGCAATCGTGGCTGCATATTCCAATGTGTTTCGCCGAAAGTCTTCGGCGATCTCGCGGCGCCGAGCCCACCGCCTGTATTCCTCGGTGTATTTCTCAAGGGATCTGGCATAACTGCGAGCCTCGTTCCGTTGCCGCGTCGGAGCAACAAGGCAGTGCCAAAGCCAGATCGCTATGAGGGCGAGACCGAATCCCGCGACAGCGAACAGCGCTCCGAACAGGCCACGCTCCCACCAGGCCGAGCCGAGACTGATGCCAAACCCACCAGCGGCAGCGGTCACGAGCGCCTCGAAGAGGAACGGCTTGCTCCTCGTCCATTTCGGTACGTCGGCGTAGCCGCGTTGCCATGCGTCTTGATCCAAGGGCGAGAGAAATGGTCCCGCCTTGAGCTCGTAGGCGATTCTCCGCCACCATGTCGTGCCTTTCGTTGGAACCGGAGACTGCTGGAAAGCGGAGGGCTGCAAGACCACGACAGACTTGATTCTAGCCCTGCGTCAGGTAAGCAAATCTCCGCGTATCGCGTGATCAACCTTTCGCGCGAGGGAGAGAGTCTTTTGGGTACGCTCGGTCGTAAGCTCGTGTGGAGCCTGCATCAACGACTTGAGAAGATCTTCGAGGCGAGGCCCGCGCCGCCTGAAGAAACCGTCGCTTGCGCGAGTCAGTAGCCGAACAACAAGATGCCCTCGAAGGGCAGTTGGAGCTGACCGCTCGCGTACACGGCGTCTAATACATCCCGAGCGTCACGGTAACTCGCGACGCTGACCGGGCGGCCGCCGGTTTGGTGTCTGTATTCACTCATTACGCCGAGCGCCAGGTAGCGCACATCAACGATCAGCGAGGACCTAACGAGGTCACGGTATACCGCATTCCCTCGCGCACCCCGGCCAGCTTCGACCTCCAGCACAATCCCTAGACCGTCGTGAACCGCGTCAACCTCGTACGCGACCCGCTCAGCGCCGCTCTCACCGAATAGAACGGGTCTTCGGATTCGATCGACCTTCCGCTTGCTGGCCTCGACAACGAAGCCAAGCTTTGCGAGTCCGGGACGTAGGGCCGAGAGAACGACATCACTCGTGAGGCCTTCGACGGAGACGGAATCGATGGATGTGCGGACGTCGGCGACGGTAGTGAGAAATGGCCGCACCCACTCGGGCGGCTTGCTTCTGCTTGGGTAGTAGAACCATTCAGGGTATGTAGTCGGCATTCCAGGATTTCAGACGTTTCTAGCCAATTTGGGATGTTAGGGGGGAATCGCTACCACCCATATGGCGAGCGGTCGAGTAGGGCTTCGCGCTGGCCGGTCGCGGGGCGCTCCGGAAAACGAACGAATTTCGAGCAGCAGGAGTTGTTCGCAGCCTGAGATAGCGTCGGCTAGGAACCGAAGTGGAGGGGTAGGAGTAGCCAAAGCGTGGCGATCGCGACCGCGATCGCGGTCAGGCCGACGATGATCCACGCGCTTCGGCGGCGAGTCTTCGGTGCCTGCTCAGCTATGGCGATCCGGTACCCGTCCCGCTGTTTTGCTACCACCAGCAAGGGAAGAGTCGAGCGGTGTCTGCCGCGCTCGTCATCTTCATCGTGCTCGGTGTTGTGGCCGGGATCATCACGGCGCTCGGCGCCTCGCCGCTGATCGGGATCTTCGTCGCCCTCGGCATCATCGTGCTCGGGGGCGGGTTCGCCCTCGCGCTGACGCGGCGGCCGAGCGAGGTCGCGCAGCGCGGGTCGAGCCAGGAGTTCCTGGGCCCCGGCGGGCCGGACGACCCGGGTCGCTGATTCCTAGGACTTGAGCGGTGTCTCGTCGAGTCGCCGGCGCAGCTCTTCGATCGACTCGAAGACGGCCACCGCGCCCGCGTCGGTGAGTTCCTGCTGTGAGAAGCCGCCGGTCACGACGCACACCGTGTCGAGCCCGGCCTTGCGCGCCGCCTCGACGTCCCAGGGCGTGTCGCCGACCATCACGGCGTCCTCGGTGCCCGCCTTCTCGAGCGCGGCCTGAACGAGGTCGGGCTCGGGCTTCGAGGCCTCGACGTCGTCCTTCATCGTCCACGCGTCGGCGACCTCGCCGGCGTCGAGGAGGTCGAGGAAGTGGTCGAGGTGAGCCTCGATCGACGAGCTCGCGAGCACGACCGGGTGCCCGCGCTCCTTCAGGTCGACGATCAGCTCTCCCGCGCCCTCGAGCGGCTCCACCTCGTCGATCAGCTCGTCGAAGAGCTTCTCCCACTCCTCGCGGAGCTGGTCCCCCGCGCGCTCCTCGACGTCCGAGCCGGCGACGGCCTCGACGAACTTGTCCCCGCCCATGCCGACGTGCCGGTGCAGGCGCCACACCGGCAAAACGAGGCCGTGCGCGCGAAACGCCCGATACCACGCCAGGGCGTGGTGGTAGTTCGTGTCGACGAGCGTCCCGTCGACGTCGAGGATCGCCGCGCGCGGCATCCGGCGACACTACCCCGCGTGACGCGACGGAAATCCACGTATCGCTCGCTTGCCTCGCTGCACCGCGACCTCGCCGTCTGCCGCGCCTGCGCCGAGGCCGGCTATCCGCTGGCCTCGCTCCCCGTGCTTGCCCCCTACGAGGGTCAGGCTGCGATGATCATCGGGCAGTCGCCGGGCGTGGTCGAGGGAGAGGAGAGGCGGCCGTGGCGTGGTCGCGCCGGCCGGACGCTGCGGCGCTGGCTCGGGTTCGAGGGCGCGGAGGACGACTTCTACGCCACCTTCTTCTGCGTCTCGACGACGCGATGCTATCTCGGCAAGAGCCCGGGCGGCCGCGGCGACCGCCTGCCGACGCCGCGCGAGCTCGAGCTCTGCCGCTTCTGGCTCGACTGGGAGCTCCGCCTCGCGCGCCCGCGATTGCTGCTTCCGGTCGGCGGCGTCTCGGCCCGCCGTCTGCTCGGGATCACGCGGCTGACGGATGCGATCGGCGAGCGGTTTACGTTCGGCGATGCCGTCGCCGTGCCGCTCCCGCATCCCTCGGGCGCGAGCGGGTGGCTGAACGACCTCGCGAACCGCGCGCGGCTCGAGCGGGCGCTCGCGCTCGTCCGAGCCGAGCTCTCGGACGAGAGGTATCCCAAGGGGTAATCGGAAGCCAAAGTGCCGCACGGAGCAGGCATTTTGCGGTAGGGTCGCCGCCGCCTCCCGAGGGAGGAGGCATCGGCGGCGGCCGCTGCGGCAACTTCGGCCCCCGCCTCACAGCCACCCAACGCCCAGCAGCAAGGGTGGCTGGTCCGTGTTCCCGATCGGGGGGTTCGTTTGCTCTGCGGTTCAAGGTTCTACCGGATGTGGCTCGCGATCGCGCTCTGCGCCCTCGCCGCGATCGCAGGACGAGTCACCGCCGCCGACGGCTTCGTCAGCGGCTCGCACATCGTCAGCGGGATCGACGGCTACCGCCACGTCACCTGGCGCTGGCAGCGGGTAATGGGTCGGCGGCTCACACCTTCCCACCGTCTCGAGCGCAGAACGCGTGATGCCGCTTACCGTCGCATCGTCCTCGAGTTCTGGCGCCGTCACGCGCACCACGCCCGGCGGCACGCGCATCATCCGCCGCACCTCTACGCCTGGCGGTGCATCCACCGCTACGAGGGGTCGTGGACCGATCCGAACGCGCCGTACTACGGCGGCCTCCAGATGGATCTCGCCTTCCAGCGCCGGTACGGCCGTCGGCTCCTGCGGCGCAAGGGGACGGCCGACCACTGGTCTGCGCTCGAGCAGATGTGGGTGGCCGAGCGCGCGTTTCGCAGCGGCCGGGGCTTCAACCCCTGGCCGAACACCGCCCGCTACTGCGGGCTCCTCTAGGGCCTGGCGGGCCGGCTGCCGTGGCCGGCCCGCCGGAGCGCGGAAGCTAGGACCGCTCGGAAGCGGGCGGGGCGGTCGGTGCCTCCTCGCCGGGAAGGTGCAGGAGGTTCTGGACGCCCTGGACGCCCGAGATCTTCTGCACCTGCTTCTCGAGGTCCGAGATGAGCTCGGGGCGGTCGACCTCGCCGCGCAGGAAGACGACGCCGTTCTCGGCGTTCACGTCGATCTTCCCCTTGGGCACGTCGGCGTCGCGGAAGATCTCGGTCTCGACCTTGCGCGCGAGGGTCACGTCGTCGGGCTGCGGCTTTTCCTCTTCCTTCATGTGCCGCACCTTCTGCGTGACGCCGTAGGCCTGCGCGGACACGCCGCGCCCGGCGCTCGTGGTGCTCCGCCACGTCCGGCGGGCGAAGCCCGCGGCCCGGTCGGTCGCGACGCTGCGGCGGCGCCGGCCCTCCCGTGGGTCGAAGAGGAGTGCCAGGAGCGCTCCCAGGATTGCCCCGATCGACAACTTGCGCATGTCGCTTTCCCTTCTGTCGTTTGTCGTCGTTGAGTTGGCCTTACCCACTGATCCGGGAGGGAGAACGACCCGCCCGCGGCGCCATGTTTTCAAGCTGAGGCGCAGGGGACGAGGCTGTACCTGGTAACGCGAGGAAGGGGTTCGGGAATGGCAAGGGAGGTAGGAGGCCGCGCTCCGGGTCGACGCGTTCGTGCGCGTCGGAGACGCCGTGGTTCGCTCGCACGACGTGCGCGCGATCCGAATCAGAGATGCCGGCCCTCAGCGGGCGAGCGCATCAGATCAATCATCCCCGGGAGGGACAAAGACATGGAGACGACGACGAACCGAGGCACCTTCGGAAACGACCGCGTGCAGGGCTACGGACGCCCGATGGTGAGGCGCGGCTGGGCCGACCGGACCGAGACGAAGGCCGCGACCAAGACGACGGAGCTGCTCGCGTACGTCCTCACGGTGGTGGCCGTCGCGGTCTGCCGGCGGTCTTCGACAACTTCGACGTGTGGCGCGCCATGCTGCTGATCACGGCGCTCACGGGGGCGTACGTGATCTCGCGCGGAATTGCGAAGGCCGGGTCACGCTACGAGGGCGACCGGGACTGATCTCTCCGGACTAAGCTGCCGCCGTGCGCTTCTTCGACAGCCTTCGACGCATGTTCGGCGGGGAGCGTACGGCGGCAGGGCAGGAAGGCGACGTTCACGCGCTCGATCGCGAGGACGATCCGCGCGGCGGCGTGCAGGATCCGGAGTACCGTCACGCGGGGCCGACGGACGTGGTCGAGACCGGGGGCGTCGCGATGAGCGGGCCCGCCGGCGCTCCGCAGGAGATGACGACGCCGGAGGAGCGCCGCCAGGCCGATCGCACCGAGTCGTAGGGACCTTTCGGACGCGCGGGGCCGGAGGGGATGCTGCCCCTCCGGCCCCGGGATGGTCGCGTTAGCGCCGTTTCGAGCTAGCTAGACGTGAACACGTGCTCGCAGTCCGAGGCGACCGTGTCGCCTGCGTCCGCGTAGACCGTGTCCTCGCCGTCGCCGCACGTGACCGTGTCTCCACCGGCCCCGTCGCGCGCGTCGATGACGTCGTTTCCGCGCCCACCGTTCAGAGTGTCCGCGCCGGGACCACCGTGCAGCCAGTCGCGCCCGCCGCCGCCGTTCAAGGTGTCGTCGCCGTTGCCGCCGGCCAGTGCGTCACGGCCGCCGCCGCCGTTCAGCGTGTCGTTTCCGTCGCCGCCGAAGACGCCGTCGTTTCCGAGGCCCGCGTAGACGAGGTCGTCCCCGCCCAAGGCGGAGACGCGATCGTTCCCTGCCTTCGCGTAGATGGTGTCGGCGTCCGGCGTGCCGACGATCGTGTCGTCCCCGTCCGTGCCGACGATCACGGCAGCGGCCGCCGTCGCGGCGAGCGCGAGCGACGCGAGCAAAGCCAGAATCAGCGTGATCTTCTTCATTTACCCCTCCTCGTTGTTCCGCGGCCGAGGTTAACGCGGAAACGCCGTGCTCTCAAGAGGGAAGACCACGCTTTACAAGCCCTTTAATCCCGGCGATCTGGTTACAGTCGCGGACGCGCCTCTTCCCTTTTTGTAACGAATGCGATAAAAGGAAGCGGGAGGCGGAGTCACTCGCAAGAACCAGGAACTTTCCCGGTGTAAGTAAGCGGCGAGGGCTTCGATGTTTCGGAGCTCTGCACGGTTTTCGTCCGCGAAGGCTGTGGGCCGCTGTCGTCGCCGGCGCTCTGAAGGGCACCGGCGATCGGCACGCCGCGCGGGTTCTCTCGCATGCGGCCGGGATCGTCTTCGCGACCGCCGGACTGTTGACGGCGACGCTCGTGTTCGCGGGCCGTGAATTTCGTAGCCCGGATCGCTCGTCGAGGTCCTCCCCGTTCAGTCCGACCGCAGAGGCCGCGACGACGGAGGCAACCGCCCCCGTTGCCAACGCGAGAATCGCATTCGTATCGGGCGGCGCGGGCGCGCGCGTATGGCTCGCCGACCCGAACGGGGCGCACGCGCACAGGCTCGATTCATCGAACGCCGTCGAGCGGTCACCGGCCTGGTCGCCTGACGGCCGGCTGCTCGCGTTCGTGCGAGCCGGCGCCATGGGCGAGGTCGTCGTCGCAGCCATCGCGAGCGGTGAGGAGACGAGGCTCGACGCGCTCGGCGCGGCGAGTTCGCCGACGTGGTCACCTGACGGAACGCAGATCGCCTTCGTGAGCGACCGGAGCGGCGAGCGAGAGCTTTGGATCGCGGACGCGGACGGGAGCGGCGCGCGTCAGGTCACGACAGGGTTTGCCCCCGTCGCCGAGCCGAGCTGGGCACCCAGCGGGGAACGACTCGCGTTCGCGAGCGCACGCGACGGCGATTGGGACATCTACACGGTGGCCGGCGACGGGACCGGCGCGCGGCAGCTGACGGCGAGCGACGCCGACGAGCGTGAGCCGGCATGGTCTCCGAGCGGACGCATCCTCGCGATGACGATCACTCGGGACGGCGCTTCGCGGATCGCCACTGTACGGCGAGACGGAAGCGGCGTCGCCCGTGTTCCAGGGACGCCCCGACACGCGTCAGCGCCTGCCTGGGCGCCTGACGGCACGGCGATCGTCTTCGCGATCCATCGTTCCTCCGGCTCGAGCATTGCCAGCGTGCCGGCTCGAGGGGGTCGCGTGGCCTTGCTCGGAGTGAGCGGCCGGGAGCCTGCCTGGCAACGCCTTCCGTGCACGATCGTCGGAACGAGCGGCGACGACCGCCTTCAAGGCACCGCAGGTAACGACGTGATCTGCGGCCTGGGCGGAAACGACGTGATCGCCGGGGGCCCAGGAAACGACGTGCTCGCGGGTGGTCGGGGTCATGACACCGTGACGTACCGGCTGGCTCGAGCCGGGATCCGGCTGCGACTGAGCGGCGACGCAACCGGGCAGGGCCATGACGTTCTCTCGGGTTTTGAAGCGGCCGTCGGCTCTCCGTACGCCGATCGACTGGTCGGAACGCGCGGACCGAACCTGCTCGCCGGCGGAGGCGGGCGTGACGTCGTCATCGGCGGCGCGGGCAGCGACCGCATCGAACTGCGCGATCGCTCGCCGTACGATCGCGCAAGCGGCGGAACAGGGACTGACCTCTGCGTCGTCGACGCCGGCGACTGGCAGGTCGGCTGCGGGCATCCGCTCGTCCGTTCGCACGATGCGCGCGTGCCGATCCTCGTGTACCACGTGATCGCAGACGCCGGTCCGCACACGGCGAACCCGGACCTCTGGGTCTCCCCTGAGACGTTCGCCCGCCAGATGAACTGGCTGGCTGCCCACGGCTATCATGTCGTTTCGCTACGCGAGGTCTACGACTACTGGCACGGAGCGCCGCTTCCCGCCAAGCCGGTGGTCGTCTCCTTCGACGACGGGTTCAAGACCCACTACACGAAGGCGATGCCGATCTTGCGCGCGCACGGCTGGGGCGGGACGCTCAACCTTGCGCTGAGGCACCTGACGCGTGAGAACGGGTTCTTGCCCTGGATGGTGCGTCGAATGCTCGCTGCAAACTGGGAGCTCGACTCCCATACGCGCACGCACGCGTACCTGCCGGGGCTCGGCGCCGCCGCGCTGCGCGCCGAGCTCCGCGGCTCGCGACTGTTCCTCCGCTCGACCTTCCACGTGCAGGTCGACTTCCTCTGCTACCCCTTCGGCGCCTACGACGCGCGTGTACTCCGCGCGGTTCGCGCTGCCGGTTACGCCGGTGCGACGACGACGGAATTCGGCCGCGCACGCCGAGAGGAGCCCTACGGGCTCGACCGCGTGCGGATCAGCCGGGGAGACGGCGTCGACGGCCTCGCGCGGAAGCTTGCGCAGTCAGCCTGAGGATCGACGGTTCCGAAGGTCTCGAGCCACTCAATGTTCGCTAGGCGGCGAACCACGCTCACGCAGCTGGGTCGCCGCGGGGCGTAACGACCCACCAGAGACCGCCGTTGAGCTCGACGTTGTGACACTTGATCTCGCCCGGCTGCTCGTGCTCGTAGAAGTAGAGCGGACGGCCATCGTAGGTGACCTGGAGGCCGCCGCCGCCGCGGCGGATCGTCCCTAGCAGCCGCGCGTCAACGCCAACGCCTGCGGACGGCGGCTGCCGTGTGAGGACGGGTGGCCACGCTTCCACGCAGTCGTCGCTCGTGCAGTTCGAGCGGTTGCGGCGATCGTTCTCGAAGAGGTACACGACCTGCCCGTTCGCATCGAAGAGGACGGTTCCGTGCTGCGACTCTTTCGCCACTATCCGCGCCCGCTTCGCGGGGACGCGAAGGCCTTCCTCGCCTGCGGGGCGGCGGGCACGGTTCGCTTTTGCGGAAGTCGCCGCCGGGGCCGTGGATTCTTCCTCGGACGCCTTGCCGCCGGACGCTTCCCCCGCTCCGGCGCCGGTCGGTTCGCTCGCGGGCGCGGAGGGCTCGTCCGCCTGCCGATCGGCGTCGTTCGCACCGCCACAGCCGGCGAGCGCGAGGATGAGGATCAGAACGGTGGGAGTTGTGGCGCGTAACCCACCCACGTTTGCTCCTTCCAATCCATTCTCGAGCGCAGCAAACACGCCGTGTCTTGCCGTGAGATTGACAAGCCCTTACGAGTTGATGAATTCAGCTTCTCGTAAGAAATGCGTAACGAGGCGACAGGATTTCGGCGCAAGTGTTCGCTGAACCAGCGAACGAGGAGGACTCATGCGCAAGCCGATGATCGCCATGCTTGGAGTCGCGGCGCTGTTCGCCGGGCCGGGAGCGGGCTCAGCCTGGGCGGACTTCGTCTGCCCTGTGATCCCCGTGTCCGACGAGGCCAAGCAGCATTCGAAGGCCGGCTTCATCACAATCGCCGGAGGCGACACGTCCATTCTTCCCGGGAAGGCGGGGGACGCCACGTCGAGCCCGGTGGACGTGCCCGACGGAGCGACGAACCAGGATGGCGCGGGCTCGCCCGCCGGTGCACACGCGCGACCGGGCGACCCCGGGTACACAGCGATCTGGAACACGCCGTAAGGTTCAGAATGAAGTCGTGACCACGGTCCTCGTCGTCGACGACGAACCGATCGTTCGCGAGGTCGTCGTTCGCTATCTCGAGCGCGAGGGGTTGAGGACGCTCGAGGCTGGCGACGGCGACCTCGCGCGCCAGCTCGTCGAGCGCTATGCGCCGAGTCTCGTCGTGCTCGACGTGATGTTGCCGGGCATGGACGGCCTCGAGCTCTGCCGGTGGATTCGCTCCCGGTCCGACCTGCCCGTGATCATGCTGACCGCGCGAGGAGAGGAAGCCGACCGGGTTGTGGGCCTCGAGCTCGGAGCCGACGATTACATCGCGAAGCCGTTCTCGCCACGCGAGCTCGCTGCGCGCGTCCGCGCCGTCCTCCGCCGGTCGGGGCCGGTCGCCGCGAAGGACGAGCGCCTCACGTACGACGACCTCGAGATCGACGCCTCGACACGAGAGGTTCGGAAGCATGGCACGCCGCTTCGCCTGACGGCGAAGGAGTTCGATCTTCTGTGGTTCCTCGCGTCGAACCCGCGGCGGGTCTTCTCGCGCAGCCAGCTCATGGATTGCGTCTGGGGATATGAGGCGGCCCTCGATACGGGCACGGTCACCGTGCACGTCCGACGCCTGCGCGCGAAGATCGAAGACGACCCGTCACGTCCCGCACGGCTCGAGACGGTCTGGGGCGTGGGCTACCGGTTTCGCGCGTGATCGTCTTCGCGCTCGTCGTCGCAGTTTCGACGCTCGCGACGGGGCTCGCGGGAGCGCTCGCGTTGCGTCGTCTGCCGACGCTTCGCCTGCAGCTCGCGGCGCTTGCTCTCGGCGCGGTCGTTCTTCCGCTCGCCGCCGTGCTGCTCTCGGGGCTCTACATGTTTCACTCAGGCCACGACCTCACCGTGCTCGGGATCGCCACGGGGTCGGCGAGCGCGGCCGTTGCGGGCGCTCTGCTGCTTGCCCGCTGGATCCTTCGACCCGTCGAGCGTCTGACCACTGCCTCGGCCATCCTCGCCGACGGCGATCTCGGGGCCCGGGCGCCGGAGCAGGGCCCGGTCGAGTTGGCCGAGCTCGCCGCGTCCTTCAACCTGATGGCTACGAGGATCGAGGCGCTCTTCGACGCTCGCCGGGAGCTCGTAGCGTGGGCGAGCCATGATCTCCGCACGCCGCTCGCCTCGATCCAGGCGATGCTCGAGGCGCTCGAGGACGGACTTGGAGAGCCTGAGCGCTACCTGCCGGCACTCCAGGAGCAGGCGCGGGCCCTCGGCGCCCTGATCGACGACCTTTTCGAGCTCGCTCGGATCGACGCGGGCGTGCTTGCGCTCGAGACCAGCGAATGGCCCGTCCGCGGGCTCGTCGAGTCGTGCGTCCGCGGATTGGAGGCGGAGGCGGAGGCGAAACGGGTGAGGCTCGAGGCGGATTTCGAAGGTGCCGGGTCAACGGTGCTCTGCGCGCCGGAGAAGGTCGAGCGTGTCCTCTACAACCTGCTCGCAAACGCAGTGCGGCACACGCCCTCGGACGGTGCCGTGGCCGTTCGAGTAGCGCCGCTGCGCGAGGAGGTTCGGATCAGCGTCGAGGACACGGGCGACGGGTTTTCTCCCGACTCCCTTCGCCGTGCGTTAGACCACTTGTGGCGCGGAGATCCGGCGCGCTCCGGCGCCGGCGGCGGGCTCGGGCTCGCGATTGCGCGCGGCCTCGTCGAGGCCCAAGGAGGGAGAATCTGGATCGAGAACCGAGCGGGCGGAGGCGGCAGGGTGTCGTTCACCCTCCCCGCTGCATAGCGCCACCGCGGAAGGAAGCGGGTCGGAAAGACGATCTTCCTCAGACCGGCGAAGCGGAGGGGGAGGGATTCGAACCCTCGATCCGCCGAACGACGGATAACGGTTTTCGAGACCGCCGCATTCGTCCGCTCTGCCACCCCTCCGTGCGGTGCGCGTCCTCAGGCGGAGAAGGAGGGATTCGAACCCTCGAGGGAGGTAATCACCCCCCTAACGCCTTAGCAGGGCGCCGCCTTCAGCCACTCGGCCACTTCTCCGTACTCGCTCGATGGTAACAACCGGCTAGGCGAGGGCCCGCGAAAACGCCGCGTCGTGCGCGAGCGCGTTCGCGCGCGCGAGCGAGTCTCGGTCGAGCGCCTCGACGCGGAGAAGGAGCTCGAACTCGTCCCGGAGATGCGTGCGCATCATCTCGGGCCCGTCGGTCGCGATCGTCACCGAGACGCCGCGGTCGGCGAGCGTCCGGATCGTCTCGCCGAGCGCGTCCTCGTCCGGAAGCGCTCCCGTCAAGAGGTTCGAGCTCGGGCAGATCTCGAGCACCGTGCCCGCGTCGGCCAGGAGCCGCATCGTCTCCTCGTCGCGAGCCGCGAGGATCCCGTGGCCGATCCGCTCGGGGCGGAGCGACTCGACGACCTCGCCGACCTCGGCGACGCCGTCGTCGCCGCCCTCCTCGCCCACGTGGATGGTGACCCCCAGTCCCGCGGCGCGGGCCGCCTCGACGAGCGGGCGGAGGTCGGCGTAGCGGTAGCGCCCGCCGTCGGGCCGCGGGCCGGCGATGTCGATCCCCACGATCCCGCGCTGGCGGTAGCGCACCGCCTTCTCGACGATGATCTCGTTCTGCTCGCGCGTGAACGTCCGGTCCATCATCAGGATCAGGCCGGCACGCACCTGCGGGTACTCGAGGCTCGCCCGGTCGAGTCCGCGGGCCGCGGCCATGATGATGTGGTCGAGGTCGCGCTCGCCGCCGCGATTCCGTTTCATGGGGTTGAAGCGCAACTCGAGCGTCGTGATGTTTTGCCGTCGGTACGCTCCCCCGATCGCGCCGTGGACGGAGCGCTCGACGGCAAGCGGGCTCGACTGGATCAGCTCCGTCCACCTGTAGATCGCGTCGAGCTGGGGGAGGCCCTCGACGCCGCGCGGGTCGACCGTGACGAGGTCGACGAACTCCCAGTAGTCCTTGACCGGAAGGGCGATGCCCTGCTCGTGCGCGAGCGTCCACATCGCGGCCGGATCGACCGATCCGCCGAGGTGCGTGTGGAGTTCCGCGAGGCCCGAGCGCGCGACGGAGTCGACGACGGTGCGAGCGTCTTCGATTCGCGTCTCGGTCATGGGACAGTGTACGACCGGGCCGCGAGGCTAGGCTTCCGGCAGTGAAGGTCGGCATCGTCGTGCCGTACTCCTGGTCCTTCTGGGGCGGGGTACCGGAGCACGCCGACCACCAGGCCCGCTGCCTCTTCGAGCTCGGGCACGAGGCGCGGATCCTGATCGGACACGATCCTCCCGGCCGCCTGACGAAAGTCCTGCACCCGCGGATCGGTCGCCACGAGCGGCCGCCCGAGTACGTCCTGCCGGTCGGTCGCTCGGTGATCGTCCCGGCCAACGGGTCGCTTCCCAATCTCGTGCTGACGCCGGCGGCGATGACCCGGATGCTCCGCGTCTTCCGGGAGGAGCGGTTCGACGTCTTGCACGTCCACGAGCCGCTCGCGCCGCTCCTCTCGGCGTTCGCCTGCGCGTACGGCCCACGGCCCATCGTCTCGACGTCGCACGCGGCCGGCGACCGGGTGGCGTGGTACCCGCTCGGCAAGGCGTTCTGGGGCATCGTCGCCGACCGGATCGACCACCGGATCGCGGTCTCCGACCGGGCGCGAGCCCAGGCGGAGCCCTACGTCGGGGGGCCGATGGAGGTGCTGCCGAACGGCGTCCCGATCCCGGACGACGCCGACCCGGACGACCGGCTGCCGCACGTGGTCTTCATCGGCCGCGTGGAGCCGCGAAAGGGACTCGACGTGCTCCTGCGTGCCTGGCCCGAGATCGTGCGGCGGACGGGTGCACGGCTCCGCGTCGTCGGCGCCGATCCCCTCAAGGCTCGCTGGCTCATGCGCCGCGAGCGTCTTTCCTCCGAGAACGTCGACCTCCTCGGCTCGATCTCGGAGCAGGCGCTCACCGAGGAGCTTCTGTCCGCGAGCCTGCTCGTCGCGCCGTCCATCGGCGGGGAGAGCTTCGGGATGGTGCTCACGCGCGCGTTCGCGTGCGCGACGCCGGTCGTCGCCTCGGACATCGACGGCTACCGCGACGTCGTCTCTCCGGAGACCGGCGAGCTCGTTCGGCCGGGAGACCCGGCCACGCTCGCGGCGGCCGTCGCCGGCCTGCTCGAGGACGAGGGGCGCCGGCGGATGCTCGGCGTCGCGGGCCGCCGGGTCGCCGAGGAGCGTTATTCGTGGGAGCGCATCGTCCACCGGCTCGTCGAGATCTACGAGACGCTCGCCGGCGTCCGGCGCCTTGCGCCTGTCGCTGCTCCGTGAGACGGATCCTGCGGACACCGGCCGGCCGCATCGGGGTCGTCGCCCCGATCCTCGCCGGCGCGATCGCCGTCCTCGTCTGGCGGGGGCCGAGGTGGAGCACGATCGAAGACGCGTTCACCGCCGTCCGGTGGGAGTGGGTCGCCGCGGCCGTCGCCATCAACTTCCTCTCGGTCGTGGTGCGCTCGCTCGCGTGGAAGACAGTGGTCGACGAGGCGCTCCCGCCGCCTCATCCGCAAGCGCGCAGCGTCTTCGCCGCGTTCTGCGTGGGGCTGCTCGCGAACGCGGTGCTCCCCGGCCGGGTCGGCGAGGTCGCCCGGATCGCCGTGCTGTCGCGGCGCGTCCGGCGGAAAGCGGGCGCCTGGGCGACGATCGCGGGGAGCGTCGTGGCGCATCGCCTCTTCGACGTCGTCGCCGTCACCGCGCTCGTCATCTATGTCCTCTACGCGGCGCGGATCCCGAACTGGGCCTCGCAGGCGCTTGCGATCTTCGTCGGGATCGGCCTCGGGGCGCTGCTGCTCGCCCTCCTGATCGCCCGCCGGCAGCACCGGCCGCTCTCCGACGAGCTGGGCCCGCTCCGCCGACTGGTCGGCATGGCGCGGCGAGGGCTCGCCGTGCTCCACCGGCCGGCCCCGGCCGTGGTCGCGCTCGCCTTCCAGCTGCTCGGGTGGACGACGCAGCTCTTCGCGGTGTACACAGCCTTCAAGGCGTTCGGGATCGGAGCGCCCATCTCGGCGGCCGCACTCGTGCTCGTGCTGATGAACGTCGCCACGGTCTTTCCGCTCTGGCCGGGGAACGTCGGCCTGCTGCAGGCCGCGGTCGCGCTGCCTCTCCTTCGCTACGGCGTCGGCTACGCGCACGGGTTCGCGTTCGGGATCGGCCTGCAGGCGATCGAGGCGTCCGTCGGTGTCGGCATGGGCCTCGCGTTCCTGACCCGTGAAGGGTTCTCCTTCGCGATGCTTCGCCACATCCCAGAGGTGAGGGATGCCGATCTCGAAGGCGACGAACGCCTCGAACGCATCGCTTGAAGGTCGTCGCCGCTCCCGACTCGCTCAAGGGAGTGCTGTCCGCGCACGAGGCGGCAGACGCGCTCGCCGCCGGCATCGAAGAGGCGGGCGCCGAGGCGGACCGGCTCCCGCTGGCCGACGGGGGAGAAGGGACGGCGGCCGCGCTCCACGCGGCGCTCGGAGGCAAGTGGCGAACAGCCGAGGTCACGGATCCCCTCGGGCGCTACGTCGAGGCGCAGTGGCTGCTCCTTCCGGACGGGCGCGCCGTCGTCGAGTCGGCCGAGGCCGTGGGGCTCTGGCGTCTCCGCGACGACGAGCGCGACCCACTCAGGGCGACGAGCCGGGGGCTCGGCGAGCTGATCCTCGCCGCGGCCGCCGGAGGCGCAAGCGAGCTGGTGGTGGCGTTGGGCGGGAGCGCGACCGTGGACGGGGGCGCGGGCCTGCTCGAGGTGGTCGGCGAGCTTCCCGCCCCGACCGTGGCCGCCTACGACGTGCGCAACCCGCTCCTCGGCGAGCGGGGCGCCGCTCGCGTCTTCGGCCCGCAGAAGGGCGCGACCCCGGAGGCGGTCGAGGAGCTCGAGCGCCGCCTGGCGGCGATGGACGAGCTCGCCCCGTTCCGTGGCCTAGCAGGCGCGGGAGCCGCCGGCGGGCTCGGCGCGGCGCTTGCCTCGCTCGGCGCCGAGCTCGTCTCAGGCGTCGATCTCGTCCTCGACGCCGTCGCGTTTCGCGAACGCATCGCCGGTGCACGGCTCGTGATCACCGGCGAGGGCGCCGTCGACAGCTCGTCGGCGGAGGGGAAGGTCCCGGCCGGTGTCGCCGCGGCGGCGCGAGCCGCGGGCGTGCCGTGCGCGGTCTTCGGCGGCCGAGTCGAGCCCGGGGCCGGGGAGGCGCTCCGAGCGCTCGGCGCGAACGCGGTCTTCGCGCTCTCCGGAGACCGTGGCCGGGCTCGGGACGACCTCGTCGAGCTGGGCCGCTCGCTCGCCGGGCTCGCCGCGGCGGTCTCGGGACCGTCTGCCATCATCTGAACGATGGAAGCGGGCGCTGCAGAGGCCGCTCAGCGGCCCGAATCGTTCGACTCGGTCGCGCGCCGCGTCGCGGAGATCGCCCAGGTGCTCAGGGGGATCCCGGACGCGGTGACGATCGTCGACGCAGGCGGACGGATCGTGTTCGCGAACGACCCGGCAGCCGAGCTCATGGGCTACGAGTCCGGAGAGGCGGTCGTGGCCGCGCCTCCGGGAGAGACGATCGGCAGGTTCGAGCTCCTCGACCAGCATGGCGATCCGTTTCCGCTCGAGAAGCTTCCGGGCCGGCTCGCCCTCCGCGGAGTCGGAGCCGGCGAGCAGGTCGTCCGCTACCGCGTGCGGGCGACCGGAGTCGAGCGCTGGTCGATCGTCGGCGCCTACCCGATCCTCGACGAGGCCGGAAAACCCGTCCTGGCGGTCAACATCTTCCACGACATCACCGAGGGCAAGGTCTCGGAAGAGCGCTTCCGCTTCCTCGCCGAGGCGACGGAGATCCTCTCGGAGACGATCGACCACGAGGAGACGCTGAGCCGGATCGCGCGGCTCGCGCTGCCGCTGCTTGCGGATTGGTGCATCGTCGACGAACTCCTCGAAGGCGGAGCGCTTCGGCGCGTCGCGGTGGCGGCGAGGAACCCCGAGCACGAGCCGCTCCTCCAAGAGCTGCGCGACCGCTATCCGCCGAGCTGGGATTCCCCGCAGCCCGCAGGCGCCGCGCTTCGGGCCGGGAAGCCCGTTGTCTTCGAGTTCGATCGCGATTCGCTCCGCAAGACGGTGCGCGACGAACGGCACTGGGAGCTCATCGCCGCCCTCGATCCTCACGCGGCCGTCGCAGCTCCGCTGATCGCGCACGGCGAGACGGTGGGCGCCATCACCTTCGCGTTCTCGAAGCCCGGCCGGGCCTACCACGACGACGAGGTCGCGCTCGCCGGAGAAATCGCCCGTCGCGCGGCGCTTGCGATCGACCGCTCGAGGCTCTACCGGAACGAGCAGGTGGCACGGCACGAGGCCGAGGCCGCCAACGAGCGGCTGCGCAAGCTTCAGGACCTCAGCGAGGTCGCTCTCCGCCACGTCGCCGTCGACGAGATGGTTCCGGAGCTCCTTTCGATCACGCGCGACATCCTCTTCGTGGACAGCGCGACGATCCTCCTCGCCGACCCGATGCGAAACGTCCTCGTCGCGCAGTTTGCGAAGGGGCTCGAGGAAGAGGTCGAGAAGGAGGCCACAATCCCGATCGGCAAAGGGTTTGCGGGGCGGATCGCCTCCGAGCGCCGCTACCGGATCGTGGACGACATCGAGAACAGCGAGGTGATCAACCCGATCCTCTACGAGAGTGGGATCAAGTCGCTGCTCGGGGTCCCGCTCCTCATCGAGGACAGGGTGATCGGTGTCCTCCACGTCGGCTCGAAGGTCGCCCGGAGCTTCGACCAAGAGGACGTCGCGCTGCTGCACGTCGTCGCCGACAGGGTCGCGCTCGCGCTCGATCGGGCGACCGTGTACGAGGCCGAGCGCGCGGCCCGGCTCGAGGCCGAGGCCGCCCGCGAGCAGCAGCGCTTCCTCGCCGACGCCTCGGAGATCCTGAACGCGTCGCTGGAGTACGAGACGACCCTCGAGCAGCTGGCCCGGCTTTCGATTCCGTACCTCGCCGACTGCTGCGTCGTCGACGTCTTCGACGAGACGCGCACGCTGCGCCAGGTCGCCGTCGCGCACGTCGATCCGGAGAAGGAGAAGCTCGTCCGTGAGCTGGAGCGCCGGTATCCGACCGACGAGGCTGACCCGCGTAGTCCGGTGGGCTCGGCGCTGCGCGATCGCAAGACGACCTTCCGCCCGGATCTCGGTTCCGACGCACCGGGCATCGCCCGCGATCCGCAGCACCTCGCCGAGCTCGAGTCACTGAACCTCGTGTCGGCGATCATCGTGCCGCTCGTCGTCCGCCGGGAGACGCTCGGCGCGATCACGTTCCTGACAACAGACTCGGGCCGGCGGTACACGCCGCTCGAGGTCGCGCTGGCCGAGGAGCTCGGGCGCCGGGCGACGCTGGCCGTCGACAACGCCCGGCTCTACGGCGAGGTGCGGCGGGCCTTCGACGCGAGCGAGGAGGCTCGCGCGCTGCTCGACACCCTGTTCGAGACGGCACCCGTGGGCCTCGGGTTCTTCGACCTCGACCTCCGCTACGTGCGCGTCAACGAGGCGCTCGCCGAGATCAACGGCCTTTCCGTCGACGACCACGTCGGCCGGCACGCTTCCGAGGTCATCGAGTCGATGGACGTCGAGCGGGAGTTCCGCCGCATCGTCGAGACAGGTCGCCCGATCGTCGACTTCGAGGTGAGCGGGGAGACGGCGACCCGGCCGGGCGAGATCCGCCATTGGTTGTCGAGCTACTACCCCGTTCACTCAGGGGAGGGGGAGGTCGTCGGGCTCGGCGTCGTGGTCACCGACATCACCGAGCGCCAGCGCGCGGACGCCGAACGGGCGCGGCTGCTCGGCCTCGAGCAGGAGGCGCGCGCGGCCGCCGAGCGCGCCCAGGAGCGGCTCTCGTTCCTCGCCGAGGCCTCGAGCGTCCTCGCGTCGTCCCTCGACTACGAGGCGACGCTCCAGCGGGTGGCCGAGCTGGCCGTTCCGGGCCTCGCCGACTGGGCTGTCGTGGACATCGCGAACGAGGATCTCTCGACGCGGCGGGTCGCGCTGTCACACGCCGACCCGGCGAAGGTCGCGCAGGCGCTCGAGGTGGAGAGCCGGTACCCGCCGGATCCGAACGCGGACACCGGCGTGCCGAAAGTGCTCCGCACCGCCGAGCCCGAGCTCATGCACGAGATTCCCGACGAGCTGCTCGTCCAGGCGGCTCACGACGAGGAGCACCTCGCCCTGATCCGGGAGCTTGGACTCGTCTCGTACATGTGCGTCCCGCTCGTCGCGCGCAGGCGAGTGCTCGGTGCGTTGACCTTCGTCTCGTCGAGCCGCGCCCGTCTGTACACGGAGGCCGATCTCGCCCTCGCCCAGGACCTCGCGCATCGCGCGGCCGTGGCGGTCGACAACGCCCGCCTCTTCCGCGAGGCCGAGGAGCGCGGGGAAGCGGCGCGTGTGCTCGAGTACGTCGACGACGGAGTCTTCCTTCTCGACCGCCATGGCGTGATCAGGCTCTGGAACCCTGCAGCCGAGACGATCACGGGCCTTCGGGCGGACGAGGTGATCGAACGCGCCGCGCCCGAGGTCATCTCGGGCTGGGACGACGTCGTGGAACGCGTGCCCGTCAGCCCCGGAGCGGCGCCGGGGGCAGGCCGCGCCGAGACGCTCCCGCTCGAGTTCCGCGGGCGCGAGGTGTGGATCTCGATCTCGGGCGTCGCGTTCCCCGAAGGAACCGTCTACGCGTTCCGGGACCTCACCGAAGAGCGCCGGCTCGACGAGCTCAAGACGGAGTTCGTCGCCACGGCGTCGCACGAGCTTCGCACGCCGCTCGCAGCCGTCTACGGCGCTGCGATGACGCTGAAACGCCATGGCTCGACGCTCGACGACGCACGAAGCGCACGCCTGCTCGACGTGATCGCGGACGAGTCGGACCGCCTCGCGCGGACCGTGAACGACATCCTCTGGGCCAGCCGCGTCGACTCGGGCCGCGTCGACGTCACACTCGACCGCGTCGACCCGGTCGACGCCGTTACCCGCGCCGTGCGCGCGCTCGAGCCGCACCTTCCCGGCGGGATCAGGATCGAGATCGCCGCCGAGGGAGACGTTCCACCCGTGGCGGCCGACGACGACAAGCTGCGTCAGATCCTCGCCAACCTGATCGAGAACGCGGCGAAGTACTCACCCGACGGCGGCGCGGTCGAGGTCCGCGTCGAGCGCCAGGAACGGCACGTGCGCTTCGCGGTCCGGGACGAGGGTCTCGGCATACCGCCGCACGAACAGCGGCGGATCTTCGAGAAGTTCTACCGCCTCGATCCGAACCTGACTCGAGGCGTCGGCGGGACGGGCCTCGGTCTCTACATCTGCCGCGAGCTCGTGCAGCGGATGGGCGGAAGGATCTGGGTCGCCTCGCGCGAGAACGAGGGCTCGACGTTCTTCTTCGAGCTGCCCGTCGCCGAGCTCGCCTGATCCGAGGCGTTTATCCAGGCGTCTGTCCCGGGTACAACAGGGGCAGACCACAGGGGGTGAGCATGTACATCGGACTCGGCACGATTGTCGCGATCATCCTGATCGTCCTGCTTCTCGTCTACGTCTTCTAAAAGAGAGCAATCGTTCGTGCGAGATCGCGCAAACGAAGAGGGCGGCCAAGCGGCCGCCCTCTTGACGTTGGTTCCCGTGCCGTGTTACGGCGCGCGGTCGTACGGATCCCGGACGACCGTGTCGCGCCTGTAGGTGCCGAACCCGCCCCAGCTCGACCAGAAGATCAGCGAGAGAAGCAGGCCGACGGCGCCGACGATCAGCAGGATCACGCCCACCGTGTTCACGTCGACTGCACCGTTGCCAGACCAGTTGACTGCCCACGCGAGGATGGCGCCCACGGCAATCAGGAAGATGCTCACACCTACACCCATGTATCCCTCCTTCGCAACGTCAACGAAGAGGTTCCCTGGGCGGTTACGGGATAAGCGTCACTCGAACGAGTGATTCTTACTAGGAGGGCTCGGCGAAATAGCGGCTATGCCGCCGAGCCACGCTGCTCGCCCCGATGCGGCGTCCTCCGTCGCCCCCGTATCTCCTTCGATACGAGGGCTCCCTGCGTCCTTGCCTCGGAACGAGCATCGCCGCCTCGTCGGCGAGCGCCATTCCGCCAAGCCCTCCTGCTCGGGCTCGGCGAAATAGCGGCTATGCCGCCGGCGAGCACCCTTCCGCCAATCCCTCTAGGAGGAGGGCTAACGGGCGTGGTCGTCGCGGAGGCGCTGCATGAGCGTGCGGAGGAGCGTCCAGGCCACCTCCGGGTGCTCCTCGACGAACGGGCGGAACTCCCAGGGCGTCAGCGTGTAGCAGCGGAGGTTCGTCTCGGCCACGACGGTGGCGGTGCGGGCGCCCTCGTCGATCAGCGCCATCTCGCCGAAGTAGTCGCCGGGCCCGAGCTTCGCGCGCTCGTCGCCCCCGACCGTGACCGTGGCGCTCCCGTCGGCGATCACGAAGAAAAACCGGTTGCCCGTCGCGCCGCCCTCGGTCGTGATCTCGGCGCCCTCGTCGTAGGTCCGTTCCTTGAGCGAGCGGGCGAGGCGCTCGAGGTGGCGTTCGTCCACGTCGGCGAGGAGCGGGACGCGCTTCAGCGAGTCGACCTGGTCGCTGGCCATGCGCGGCGATCATAACCGCGCCCGGGAGGGCAAGTCCGGCGCGTGACGAATTGGTCTCGTCGTGCGCGCGCAACCGTCGCCAACGCGCGTGGTCGACCCGGCGCTCTCGTGGACCGAGGCGGAGCTGCCCGAGCGCGAGCGGACGAAGCACGTCCACCGGCTCCACCCGTATCTGGGGAAGTTCGTGCCGCAGCTCGCGGAGACGTTCCTGCGCCGGTACGCGGAGCCCGGCGATCTCGTCTGGGATCCTTTCGCCGGCTCCGGTACGACGCTCGTCGAGGCGAACGCGCTCGGGGCGAGGGCTGCCGGGTGCGACGTCTCCGCGTTCAACTGCCTCCTTTCGGAGGTGAAGACCGCGCGCTACGACGCGGAGCTCCTGCTCGCCGACGTCGTGCTCCTCTCGCGCCCCGACGGCGCCGTCGAGGCCGACGCGCCGTCGTCCTACTTGCGCGCCTGGTTCGCGGAGCGCGCGCTGGGCGAGCTGCTCGCCTTCCGGGCGCGGCTCGCCGACACCTGGTACCCGGACCTCTGGCGCGTCGTCCTCTCGCGCTCGGCGCGGTCGGCCCGTCGCGCGCGTCATGACGATCTCGACTTCCCGAAGGAGCCGGTGCGCGGCGACTACTTCTGCCACAAGCACCGGCGCGTCTGCCACCCGGTCGGCGAGGCCGAGAAGTTCCTGCGCCGCTACGTCCGGGACTCCGTGCAGCGCGTGCTCGAGTTCGCCGAGCTCAGGACGGAGCAGGACGTATGCGTCCTTCACGGAGACGCGCGTCACGTCGACCCGCCCGGGCCGGTCGACATCGTTCTCACCTCGCCGCCTTATCCGGGTCTGATCGACTACCACGAGCAGCACGCGTACGCCTACGAGCTCCTCGGGCTCGAGCGCCGGGACGCGGACGAGATCGGACGGGGCGTGAAGGGCTACTGCGCAGATGTCGCGGCCGTCCTCGCGCGTGCACGGGAAGCCCTGCGACCGGACGGCACCGTCGTGATCGTCGTGAACGACTCGCGCGGCCTGTACACAGACATCCTGGCGGCCGCCGGGCTACGGCTGCGCGAGCGGGTCAGCAGGCACGTGAACCGGCGCACCGGGCGGCGGAACGGCGAGTTCTACGAGGACGTCCTGATCGCGACGCCCTGAATCGCCGGGCGGACGAACGGATGCGCCCCGGGAAGCCGGAAGCGCTCCAGGCTCCGCACCTCGAAGCCCGACCGGGCGATGGCGCCCCCGGTGTCGCGGTTCAGGTGGCACCCGCCAGCGAGCCGCACCTGGACGGGATCGAGCCGATCTTGCCAGCGGGCAAGCCGACCCTCGCCGCGGACGTGCTCGAGAAACACGAGCCGACCGCCGGGCCTAAGGACGCGATGCACCTCGGCAAGGGCGCGACCCTGGTCTTCGACCGAGCAGAGGACAAGGGTCGCCACGGCGGCATCGAACGCTCTCTCGTCGAACGGGAGCGCCTCGGCCGGCGCAGCGACGATCTCGACCGCTACGCGGGCGCTGGCCGCTCGGTCGCGAAGCCGTCGCGCCATGCTCGGGTCCGGCTCGACGGCGACAACCCGCGTCGCGCGGCGGTAGTGCGGGACGTTGAAGCCCGTGCCGGCGCCGACGTCGAGCACCTCGCCTTCCAGGTCGGCGACGAGCGAGGCGCGCCGAGCGGCCAGTCCTCCGCGTTCGCCGAACCGGCCGAGGATGTCGTAGATCCGTCCGTTCACGGACGCGCCGACTCGACGCGCGCGCCGAGCTCCTCGATCTTCCCCTGCGCCGCGTCGAGGCGGGCGAGGCAGACCCGGTACAGGGCCTCGCCGCGCTCCCACAGCGCCAGGGCGTCCTCGAGGCTCGCCTGGCCGCTCTCGAGCTGGCCGACGATCCGCTCCAGCTCCTTCCGGGCCTCTTCGAACGAGACCTCGCTACTCGACTCGTGCGCCAAAGCTTCCCTCGGCGACCTCGACGCCGATCCGCTCCCCACTCGACACCTGCCCGGGCGAGCGGACGATCCCTTCCTCGGCGCGCACGATCGCGTATCCGCGCGCGAGCGTCGAGCGGGGCGAGAGCGCGCGCAGGCGTCCGGCGCAGGCCTCGAGGGCCGCGCGTTTGCGCTCGAGGAGAAGCGTGGGCGCCCGCGCGAGCCGCTCCCCGTCGGCGGCCAGGTCGCGCCGGGCTCGCTCGAGGGTCCGGGCCGTGTCGCGCCCGAGCGCGGCCCGGAGCACGTCGAGGCGTTCCCGGAGCTCGCGTTCGTCGGGGACGACGAGCCGCGCGGCGGCCGTCGGCGTCGACGCGCGGGCGTCCGCGGCGAGATCGCAGAGCGGCGTGTCCTGCTCGTGGCCGACCGCCGAAACGACCGGGACCGGGCAGGACGAGACGGCGCGCACGACCCGCTCGTCGCTGAACGGCAGGAGATCCTCGAAGCTTCCGCCGCCGCGCGCGAGGACGACGACGTCGACGTCCGGCTGCCCCGCGAGCACGGCGAGCGCGGAGCCGATCGCCGCGGCCGCCTGCGGCCCCTGGACGTACGTCTGTGCGACGAGGACGTTTGCGGCGGAAAATCGGGCCTGCACGGCGGTCAGGAAGTCGCGCTTGGCGGCCGCCTCGTTGCCCGTCAGAAGCGCGACGCGGCGCGGGAACACCGGGAGGGGTCGCTTCCGGGCGGGATCGAAGAGCCCCTCGGCCGAGAGCTTGCGCCGGAGCCGCTCGAGGCCGGCGAGCAGCTCGCCGAGGCCGAACCGCTCGATCGAGAGCGCGCGCAGCTGGAGCACGCCTCGTGCCTCGTAGAGCTCCGGCCGGCCGTACACGTGGACGCGATCGCCGTCTGCGAGGTCGAGCCGGAGGGCGTCGAACCGCCCTCGCGGCATCGTGACCGGCAGGCACGCGCCGTCGCCTGGGTCCTTGAGCGTGAAGAAGACGCTCTGCCAGCCGGGCTGGCGCCGTAGCTCTGTGATCTCGCCCTCGACCCAGAGGGAGGGCAGACGCCGCAGCCACGTTGCGACCCCGCGGTTGAACCCGCTGACGGTGTAGACCTTACGGTCGCCGTAGAGGAGCGGCTCGGGCTTCACGAGCCGGAATCTACCTCTCGCTACAGAAGAATTTGAGCTGCCACTTCGGGCGTACAGCCCTTACTGGCCACGAGCTCGACCGCCTCGTGGAGGTCGGCGCCGCTCTGCGCGATGCGCTCGGCGAGGGGGAGCGGATAGCCGGCCTCGATGAGCACATGCAGGCGCCAGCTCTCGACCTTGCCGCGTTCGTCGTGGGGTGTCTCGAGGATCGTCAGCTCATCCACTCCGCGCTGTTTCTCGCTTTCCTTTGCGAACCCTGCCCGAAACCGTCAGTCGCGGCTCGCCCGAATCGCGTGCTCGAGCTCGGTCATCCTCGCGGCCATCTCGCTCCGGAACTGCGCCTCGAAGGCGCCGATCCGCTGCTCGGCCTTGGCGAGCGTGTCCTCGAGCCGCTGACCGAGGAGGCGGACACGTTCGGACGAGAGCTCCTGCTGCGCCTCGCCGACGCGCCCCAGCTCCGCGATGCGGCGCTCGAGCCGTTCGCTCGTCGCCTGCGCGACGGCGGCGATCCGCTCTGCGACGTCTCGCTCGGCCTGGCGGGCGAACTGATCCGTGAGCTTGTCGAGTTCACGGCTGAGGCGCTCGGCCGAGCGGTCGCGCGACTCCTTGATCTGTGCGGCGAACCGGCGCTCGGCGTCCTCGCCGAGACGGGCGACCGCCCGGTCGAGCGAATGCGCGAGCTGATCGACCTGCCTCTTCTCGACCTGCGCGAGCTCCGCGCTCAGCCGAGCCCGGGCTTCCACCTCCTCGCGCTCGATCTGGTCGCGGATCTCGGCCTCGCGCTCCTTCAGACGGTCAGAGACCTCCTTGAGCGCGCGGCGGCGCTCGGCCGCCTGGACGTCCAGGTCGCTGCGAGCGTCGTCGAGCAGCTCGGCCGCCTGTCGGCGGAACTCGTCCCGCAGGCGCGCGAGCGCCGCCTGCTGCTCGTCGCCGTAGGAGCGGATCTGCTCGGCGTCGCTCTCGATGCGCGCCTCCTGCACGCGGACGGCTTGTGCCTGCGCCTCGGCCAGGTCGGTCAGCCTGACCTCGAGCTGGCGCTGGCCGCGGTCGAGGTCGGCCGCCCATGCGGTCAGGCGGCGCTCCAGACGTTGTTGAACGGAGGCGACGGCCTCGGTCAGGTCGACTCGCGCACGCTCGATCTGCTTCTCCATCCCCGCGCGGCGCTCCTCGGCAAGCACTCGCTCCTGCTCGAGGAGGGCGTGGCTCGCGTGTGCCCGCTCGCGCGCGAGGGTTCGCTCGAGCTCCGCGGCACGCGCCCGCCGGTCCGTCTCGAGAAACGTGTCGAGCTCGGCGCGGGCGTCGTCCGTCAGCCGCTCGAGTGCACGCAGCCGGCGCAGCGCCCGCGAGAATCCGAACAGTGCCGCCTCCGCAAGAGCCGCCGCGGCAAGGCCGCCCGCCGCGAGAACGAGCGGGGCCGTCTTCGTGAACGGCTCGACGAGGTTGAACACGAGCGCGCCCGTCGCCGTGAGCGCACAGAGCGCGAGAAGAGCCGCGGCGCCGAGCAGGGCCCGCCCCGGTGCTCGCTCGAACACGACCGCGACGAACGAGATCGCGACGACGCCGAGTCCGGCCGCGAAGGAGAGCTCGAGCACCAAAGGCATGGGCGACGATGGTAAAGGCTCAGGCCGAGCCGTTCGCCGGCGTCAGGCGAGCGGCCGCATGAGGCGCCCAGGCGGCGGCTCGCGACGCAGCTCGCGGAAGCGCTCGAGCGCGATCCGGGCGACCCGCCCCGCGAGCGCATCCGATGCCTCGTCGTCGACTCCGTAGTCGTTCCACGTCATCACGGTCGCGACGAAGGCTCCGTGCCGCCAGTACACGACGCCGTTGTCGTGGCGTGCATGGATGATCCAGCCCGCCTTGTGGAGGACGACGGCTCGGCCGCCGACCTCCCGGTCGAGCTTCCCGTGGTCCTTGGAGTGCGCGAGCAGGAAGAGGAGGTAGCGCGCCTCCGCGGCGGTGAACCCGTCCAGCTCCACGAGCGGCCCTCGCCCCTCGGCCGCGAGGTGGATGTCGCGCGCGAGACGCGCGAGATCCCAGGCCGTCGTGTACTTCTCGTGGCCGAAGACAGGCTGGGAGACGACGTCGATCGACATCGGCCCTGGGCCTCGGGACGTCCCGACGGCGAAGCCGCCGTAGAGGTGCGAGTCCTCCAGCCCGAGCGCTTCCATGGTCGCGTTCACGTACTCGGCGCCCCCGCTCTCCGAGCCCCCGAGCCAGGTCTCGAGCTCGTTCGCCGCGGCGTTGTCGGATAGCTCGAGCATGTCCGCGAGCAGGACGTCGAGCGGCGCTCCGGGCCGCGGAATGCCCCCGAGCCTCCGCATCGCCTCGACGGCGATCGCGAGCTTCAGCGTGGAGGCGGCGGGGTAGCGTGCGCCTGCGTTCCAGGCCGCTCCCGCGCCCGTGCCCAGGTCCTCCACGTACGCCGAGGTGATGCCCGAGTACTGCGCCAGCGCCGCCCGCAGCCGGCGGGCAAGCACGGGATCCTCGAAGCGGCGCGTCGTCGGCTGCGCTGCGGCGCGCGGGAGCCCGAAGACGGGCGCGATCGTCGTCGACGCGCGCCCGCCTCGCTGCCCGAGCGCCGTCACCCGGACGCGCGCGTCGCGTGGCGGAAGCGCGACGCGTACGGTGAACCGCCCCCACACGGGCTCGGTCTCTCCGGCCTTCCGCCCGTCGACCGAGACGACGATCCGGGTTGCTCCTGGGCCCACCGTCCCCCGTACGAGCCCGAACGAGACCGAGCGTGCCGCCGGGACGACGACCGCAGGCGGTGTCACAGGTTGATGCTCGGGGCCGGCGAGGAGAAGCACCGCGTTACGCGGTGTGCATCATGACGAGCGAGACCGCCAGCACGACGACTGCTGCGGCGAGCGTCCGGAGTGCCGCCTCGGCGGGCCGGAGCAGGGTCCTTTCGTCCAGGGGCTCGACCGACCCGTCACGACGCTCGATCGTCCCGCTCACCCGGGCGACCCGGCGGCGAAGATCCCGCACCGGGGTGGACAGCCGTCGCTGCGCGTAGCTCGAGGCGAGCGCGAAGAGCGCGCCGCCGACCGCCTCGTCACGGATCGTCCCGGTCGCCGCGAAATAGGCCGTCAGCACGGGGAACGCGCCCCAGAAGAGCGCGAAGGCCACGTCGCCGTGGACGAGCCCGCCGAAGAGCTCCAGGTTGTAGGCGACCGTCGCGAAGACGCCGACCAGGACGAAGACGGCGAGCCAGGCGTTCACCGTCGCGGCACCGTAGATCCCGATCGCCGCGGCGCCCGCGAGCGAGATCGTCGCGAGCGCGGCGAGCACCGAGGCGGGAACCGCCGTTCCGAGCGGCCTGCCCCGCAGCTCGTCCAGCGCGTGCGCGGCGATGCCGACGGCGAGGAAGAAGGCGAGAAGCGTGGGGAGCAGGCGTCCGACGCGCAGCTCGGGCGCGAGAGCGGCGCCGATCACCACGTAGGCGAGGTGCCAGGCGGTGTACGGAGGGTGGAGGAGCGTCACGTAGTCGCGCCAGCCTCCGGCCGAGAGCGCGTAGAACGCGGGCCGCGGGGCCTCAGTCGCCACGCGTTCCCCAGACGACGATGCCGCCACCCAAGCTCATTCGGCGCGTCCGGACGTCCCGGATTCCCGCGCCGCTCCACAACTCCGCGAGGTCGAAGCGCGCGTCGAAGCGGCGGATGCTCGTACCGAGGAACGTCCCGACCCGGTGCCAGCCCGGAGAGATCAGCCTCCCGGCGAGCGGGAGGCCGACGTCCACGTACGCCTTCCACACCGCGCGAGCGAGTGGATTGTCTGGAACGTGGAACTCGAGCATCGCGAGGCGGCCCCCGGGCCGGACGACACGGGCCAGCTCGCGCATCGTGGCCGCCGGATCGTCGACGTAGCGGAGGAGGTACGTGACGGTGAGCGCGTCGAAGCCGGCATCGGGGAAGGGCAAGGACTCCGCGCGGGCGTGCATGAGCTCGATGTTGCCGTCCTCTCCGGCGCGCTCGATCCGCGCGCGCGCCTCTGCGAGCATCTGCTCGCTCTGGTCGACGCCGACGACGGAACAGCCGTAGCTCCGCACGAGCTCGAGCGCGACCGCGCCCGTCCCGCACGCCACGTCCAGCACGGTGTCCGTCGGTGCCGCGGCGATGCGCGAGACGAGGAAGCGCCGCCAGCGTGGATCCTGGCCGAACGAGAGCAGGCGGGCGTAACGGTCGTACGTCGGCCCGAGCGGCGCGAAGATGTCCTGCGCCTCCCGGTTACGGGCGGTTTGCCCCGCGGGCACGCGGCTATTGTTGCTCCGATGACGCTCGAGGAGGAGCTCAGCGCGGCCCACGAGGCCGCGACGCGCTTCGCGGACGCGGACGAGGCACTCGACGGCGTCGTCCCCACCGAGCCCGGCGCAGGCGAGCGCGTCTACCTGTGCACGTTCGCCGGGGAGTCGAGCCGGACCTGGCTCGCGCTCGACAAGCGCGGCCGGCCGGTCGCCGACCGCCGACTCGTACGTGACGCGGCCTCGATCGCCGCGCTCTGCGAGGTCGCCGAGGAGAGTGCCGGGGGAGGAGACGTCGGCGAGCTGCGCGCTCGACTCGTCGAGCTCCGCCTGGCCGAGGACCCCGAAGGCATCGAAGAGGCCGAGACCGCCGCCGCCGAGCTCGCGGACACGCTCAGGCGCCCGCCGCGAGTCGCGAGCGCCTCCTATCTCGACGCCCTCGGGCTCGCCGCGCAGAAGCTCGAGACGGCGCTCGGCTCGGAGGGCGAGTCGCCGTTCGCGGCGGCGATGCGCAGCGGCATCGTGCTCGCCGAGGAGCTCGCCACGGACGTCGTGCGCACCCACAAGCTCCCACTGGAATGAGAACTCGCTTCAAAATGAGAGCTATGCCGCCGGAATCGCGCGAGGCGGCGCGATGCAGCGTCCTCGGTCGTGCGCGTATCTCTTTCGATACGCGCGCTCCCTGCGTCCTTGCCTCGCATCCACCTCTCGCGCCCCGGCGACGAGCCACATTCGGAAACGAGCTCTGAAAGGACATGTGATGGAAGGCGGATTCGGATTTCCGTTCGGCGGCGATCCCGAGGATCTCATGCGCAACCTGCGCGACTTCGCCGAACGACAGGCGGAGGCGGTGCAGGAATCGCAGCGCGAGCAGTTCGCGACCTTGACGCTGAACACGGCGGTCGAGCTCACGGGGGCGGCGCTCGGCCGCGTGCAGATTCAGGGCCCGGCCGACGAGCAGGCGACCGCCCTCCGCGATGCCATGCGCGTGCTCTTCCCGGAGGCCGTTGCGCTCGTCTCGGCCGCGCGTCAGGGGTTCATGCGCGAAGGGTAGGGCCGGTGACGCTGATCGACGCAGCGATCGTCCGGACGCTTCCGGCTGTCCCACGACCGATCGTCCGGCGGCTCTCGAGCCGCTACATCGCGGGGGAGGAGCTTGCCGACGCGTGCCGCGTCGTGTCCGAGCTGAACGACCGCGGCCGGATGGGGACGATCGACGTGCTCGGCGAGGAGGTTACGACGCGCGAGGAGGCGCTCGCGCTCGTCGACGCCTACCGGGACGTGTTCGACGCGATCCGGGACGACGAGCTCGACTCGAACGTGAGCGTGAAGCCCACGGGGCTCGGGCTGAAGCTCGACCGCGACTTCTGCCGCGAGAACGTCGAGGCGATCGTGAGATGCGCCGCCGAGCGCCGGAACTTCGTCCGGATCGACATGGAGGACGCGACGACGACGGCGGACACGCTCGCGATCTATCGAGAGCTGCGGGAGCGGGGGCACGAAAACGTCGGGATCGTCCTGCAGGCGCGGCTGCGACGGACGCTCGCGGACATCGACGATCTCGCCGATCTCACGCCGAACGTCCGCGTCTGCAAGGGGATCTACCTCGAGCCGGCCGAGATCGCCTACCAGGAGCCCGAGACGATTCGCGAGAACTTCGCGGACTGCGTCGAGGCGCTCGTCGCAGGGGGGTCGTACGTCGGGATCGCGACGCACGACGAGTGGCTGGTCGAGCACGGCGAGCGCGTCGTTGCCGAGCGCCGCCTGACGCCGGACGAATACGAGTTCCAGATGCTGCTCGGCGTCCGGGAGCGCCTCGGCGACGCGATCCTCGCAGCTGGCCACCGCCTCCGGATCTACGTGCCGTTCGGTCGGCGCTGGTACGAGTACTCGCTCCGGCGACTGCAGGAGAACCCGAACATCGCCGGTCACATCGCCCGGGACACGGTCGGCCGCTTCCTCGGGCGCAACGGAGCCTGACCGGGCCGTTGCGCTGGGCCGAGGCGGAAGGTTGCCGCGTCGTCGACGCGGACGGCCGCGAGTACGTCGACCTGTCCGGCGGCTTCGGCGTGGCGGCACTCGGACATCGAAACCCCGAGATCTGGGCCGCGATCGAGCGGCAGGCGGCCCGGTGCGTGCACGCGCTCGGCGACCTGGCCGCGGCCGACGTCACGGCCGAGCTCGAGCAACGGCTGTCGGCCGTCAAGGGAGCGGTCCTGTTGGGCGTCACGGGAGAGGACGCCGTCGAGCTCGCGCTGCGGACGTCGCTCCTCGTCACCGGGCGCCCGGGCATCGTGGCGTTCGAGGACGCCTATCACGGGACCGGGCTGCTGGCACTGGCCGCTACCGGATTCGAGGCGTTTCGCCGGCCCGTCGCGCAGTGGCTGCCGGGGCCCGTGCATCGCTATCCATACGGCTTCGATCCGGGCCCGCTCCCGACGGATGCGGGCTGCGTGATCGTGGAGCCCGTTCAGGGTCGGGCCGGCGCTCGCGTTCCGCCCGACGGCTTCCTGGAGCTCCTGCGGGAGCGCTGTGACGAGGCGGGCGCGTTGCTCGTCGCGGACGAGGTCTACACCGGGCTCGGCCGAACGGGCGTGATGTGGCGAAGCGGCGAGGTCGCCGACGTGATCACGTGCGGCAAGGCGCTCGGCGGAGGCCTTCCCCTGTCGGCCTGCCTGCTCTCGCGCGAGCACGCACGGGCGTGGCAGCTCGGCGACGAGGATGTCTACACGCACACCCACCAGGGGAGTCCGCTCGCCTGTGCGGCCGCGCTCATCGTGCTCGAGCGCGTGGCGGAAATCCTTCCGCGTGTGCGGACGGCCGGAACCCGGTTCGCAGAGGCCGGCTGGCGCGGCGCAGGGCTGATGCGCGCGAGAGCCGGCGACGCGGCGGACGCGCTCGCGCGCGGCGTGATCGTGATCCCCGCGGGCCGGCGCGGAGAGCTCGTGAGCGCGACGCCCCCACTCACGATCACGGACGACGAGATCGCCGAAGCTCTGGAGCGGTTGTCGTGAAGTACTCCTGGCGGTTCGTCGCCGTCGGAGCTTTCTTCGTGACGGCGCTCGTCGTCTCGAACATCATCGCGGTCAAGCTCGTCGAGGTCTCGGGTCGCGTCTTTCCGGCCGGGCTCGTGATCTTCCCGCTCTCGTATCTCCTCGGGGACGTCCTCACCGAGGTCTACGGCTACCGGGCCGCGCGGCTCGTGATCTGGGTCGGGTTCGCCTGCAACCTCGTCGCCGTGGCTGCGATCCAGGCGGCGATCCACCTGCCGCCGGCCGGGTTCTGGGAGCAGAGCCAAGGCGCGTACGAGACAACGCTCGGGACGACCTGGCGCCTCTTCCTCGCCTCGCTCGCCGCCTACGTCGTCGGGGAGTTCACGAACTCGTTCGTGCTCGCGAAGATGAAGCTCGCGACGAACGGCCGGTGGCTCTGGAGCCGGACGATCGGCTCCACGGTCGTCGGGGAGGGGCTCGATTCGCTGGTCTTCATCGTCGCCGCCTTCGCCGGAACCGGCTCGCCGCTCGCGGATCCGATCCTGACCACGTGGGGCATCAAGGTTGCCTACGAGACCGCCGCGACGCCCTTCACGTACGCCATCGTCAACTGGCTCAAGCGGGCCGAAGGAGTCGACGCCTTCGACGCCGACACGGACTTCAACCCGCTCGCGGTCGGCCGGTGATCGCGTCCCTGGCGGCCGCGCGGCTAGCCGGAAGCCGGGAATCCGGTGGCGGGCTCGTCGCGGGGCGCGAAGAGCCGGTTCAGGGTCTCGAGCGACTCGGCGAGCTGACGCCGTTCGTGGTCGGACAGCTCGTCCATCAGCTCTGAGAGCCGCGCCGCGAAGCGCCGCCGCCGCTCCTTGTGGTCCTCGGTGCCGGCCCGCGTCGCGGCGACCCGAACCGCCCGTGCGTCCACCGGATCGGACTCGCGGAGCACGAGCCCGCGTGCAGCGAGCGCGTCCACAGTCCGGCTTGCGGTCGCCACGGTGACGCCGAGCTTCTCGGCGAGGGCTCCCATCCGGAGCGGCCCGTCGCGGACGATCGTTCCGAGCGCGAAGGCCTGAGGCGTCGTGAGCTCGGCGGTCGGGGGAACGAGCGAGCGCCAGAGCCCGATGAGGCCCTCGGCCATGCGATCCGCCTCACGCCGCCTCATGCCGCCTCCGCGAGCTCGCGCTCCGGCATCGGCTCCTCCATCGTCCGGCGCAGCTCGGTGTGCGGAACGAAGAGCGTCGCGACGAAGGCAAGGGCCGCGAGGAAGATCGCCAGGGCGAACGCGGCGTGAAGATGGTGCGCGATCTGCGCGGGCTGGTCGCCGACCGGGCCGTGCACGCGGGCCGTCACGATCGCGCCCATCACGGTGACTCCGACGGTGCCGCCGATCGTGCGGAAGAACTGCGTCGAGGCGGTGGCGACGCCGATCATCCGGCGCGGAACGGAGTTCTGCACGACGACGACGAACGTCTGGATGACGAGTCCGAGGCCGAGCCCGACGACCACCACGTCGCGTGTCACCGCGCCGGTGGACGCACCGACGTCGAGCCGCGTCAGGAGGTAAAAGCCGGCCGCGACGAGCGGCGGGCCCGCCAGCAGCACGGGCCGGTAGCGCCCGGTCCGGGACACGAACTGGCCGGCGCCGACGCTTGCCGCGATCCAGCCGAGCATGAGGGGCGTGAGCACGGCCCCCGAGCTCGTTGCGCTCTCGCCGAGCACGCGCTGGACGAAGAGCGGGACGAACATGATCGCGCCGAACATGGCCGCGCCGAGCGGGAAGAGCGCGGCGATCGCCGCCGCGAACGTCCGGTTCCCGAAGAGCGCGGGCGGGAGGATAGGCTCCTCGACGCGCCGCTCGCAGACGACGAACGCGGCGATGAGGATCGCGCACGCGAGGAGCAGGCCGACGATCGGCGCGGACGCCCACGGGTACTCGACGCCGCCCCAGACGGCGGCGAGCAAGCCGGCTGTCGCGCCGGCGGTGAGGAGCGTCGCGCCGACCCAGTCGATGGCGTGTTGCTCGCGCCGGTTCCGCTTCCCGAACCCGTACCAGACCACGACGAGCGCGATCGCGGCGAGCGGGAGGCTGACGAAGAACGCCCAGCGCCAGGAGGTGTTGTCCGCGATCCAGCCGCCCATCGCGGGCCCGGCGATCGACGAGAGGGCGAAGACGCCGCCCGTAAGCCCTTGCCACTTTCCGCGTAGCCGCGGCGGCACGATGTCGCCGATCACCGCGATCGCCAACGGAATCAGGCCGCCTGCGCCGAGGCCCTGGATCGCGCGGCCGAGGATGAGCACGTCGAGGCTGGGAGCAAGGCCGGCCACGATCGAGCCCGTCGAGAAGAGAAGGATCCCGAGCACGAAGAAGGGGCGCCGCCCGTAGACGTCCGAGAGCTTCCCATAGAGCGGCACCGTCACGGTGAGCGCGAGCATGTAGGCGGAGAAGACCCACGCGTAGTGCTGGAGGCCGCCGAGGTCGTCGACGATCTTCGGGAGAGTCGTGGAGACGATCGTCTGGTTGAGCGCGGCAAGGAGCATGCCGAGCGTCAGGCCGGCGAACACGATCAACGTTCGGCGTTTGCCGAGCGGATAAGGAGAACCGTCGGGACTCATTTCGTTACGTAACGAAAGTATATCGGCTCGCGCTCAGCCCGAAACTCCCAGACGAGGGAGATCAGGCGGGCAGCGACGAGCCGCCGTCGACGACGAGCGTGGTGCCGACGATCATCTCCGCCTCGGGGGAGGCGAGGAACGCGACCGCGTCGGCGACGTCACGCGGCTCGACGAGCCGGCCGGCGGGCGTGCGCGCGCGGAAGTGCTCGAGCATCTCCTCCCGGTTGGGAAAGTGGTCGAGGGCGCCGGTCTCCACGAGCCCGGCCGAGACCGCGTTCACGCGGATTCCGCGTGGCGCGAGCTCGACGGCGAGATAGCGGACGAGGGCCTCGAGAGCCGCCTTCGACGTCCCGACGAGCACGTAGTTCGGCAGGACGCGGGTCGAGCCCTCGCTCGTGATCGCGACGATCGAGCTTCCGGACGTCATGCGCGGAGCGAGGTGGCGTGCGAGCGTGAGAAGCGCCCGCGCGTTCGCGTTCAGCGTCCAGTCCCAGTGCTTCTCTTCGGCCTCGAGCGCGGGCCGGATCACCCCGCTCGCCGCGTTCGAGACGAGGACGTCCACGGCTCCGGCCTCCTCGGCGATGCGTGCGACCTTCTCGGGGTCGCCGAGGTTGCCGCGGAGCAGCACCGGCTCGGCGTGGAGGGCACGGAGCTCCTCGGCGGTCTCCTCGGCGGCACGATCGTTGCGGAGGTAGCTGATCGCAATGCGTGCGGCTCCGAGCTCGGCGAACCGAACCGCGATGGCCTTCCCGATTCCGCGCGACCCGCCGGTCACCAGGACCGACTTGCCTTCGAACGTCATTCTCGCGGCTGCGGCTCGAACACCGTGGCGTGGCTCGGTAGCTCCTCCCACCCCGCGCGGTCGGAGGGCTCGAGCGGACCCTCTTCGGCCTTCGACGTGGCCCGCGCGAGGCGGCCGAGCAGGTCGGCCTTTTCCTCCGCGTACGCGCGAACCGGGTGGTCGTCGGGGAGGTCCGAGACGAGCGAGAGCACGCGCGCTCGCAGCTGATAGGCGAACTGCGGAGTGGCGGGCCCGACGAGTGCGTCGACGTCGCTTCTCGTCGGCTCGGCCATCGCGCGGACTCTAGCTTGTAGCCCGTGCGGCACAGGCTCCCCGCGGACGTCCTCCTCCTCGTCACCGTGACGTTCTGGAGCTTCAACTTCACGGCCACGCGCTACGGGGTCACGCACGGCTTCGAGCCCCTCACGTACTCGGTGCTCCGGTTCGGGACCGGGGCGCTTCTGTTCGCAGCGTTCACGTGGCTGCGCGAGGGCTCGCTGCGGGTCGCGCGGAAAGACGTCCCGCTGCTCGTGCTCGCCGCGGTGCTCGGGATCTGGGTCAACCAGGTCGCCTTCGTCTACGGCGTGAAGCTTGCGACCGCGGCGACGTTCGCGCTCATCTTCGGCACGCTCCCGGTCTTCGTCGCGCTCATCTCGCGCGCTCTGCGACTCGAGCATCTTCGGCTCCGGCACTGGGCCGCGGCGGCGATCTCGTTCACCGGAGTCGCCCTCGTCGCCCTCGGCTCGTCGGGCGGCCTCGGCGGCAGCGTCGGCGGGATCCTGCTCGGCCTGGCGGCCGCGGCGAGCTGGGCGGGCTACTCCGTCGCGATGCGACCGCTCATGCAGCGGTACTCGCCGTACCGGATCAGCGCATTCGTCCTCCTCGCCGGCTGCGTCCCGCTCGTCGCTTCGGCCGCGCCGTCCCTGGCACGTCAGGACTGGTCTGCCCCGAACGGGCTCGCCTGGTCGTCGGCCCTCTACGGCCTCGTCTTCTCCCTGCTCATCACCAACATCTTTTGGTTCACGGCAATTGATCGCGTCGGCCCCGCGCGGTCTTCTCTGTACGCGAACCTGCAGCCGTTCCTGGGCGCCGTCTTCGCGCTCGTCGTCCTGTCCGAGTCGATGACGGCTCTTCAGGTCGCGGGCGGCGTCGTGATCGCCGCCGGGATCGTCGTCGCTAGGTTTCGAGCCATGCGCAGAAACGGCAGGCGCACGCTCGTCGTCGACTTCGACGGCACGATCACGGAGCAGGATCTCCTCGACGAGGTCGCGCAGACGTTCGGCGATCTCGACGTCTATCGCGAGGTCGACGAGGGCCTCGACGAGCACCGCCTCTCGCTGCACGACGTTCTGCGCCGGGAGTTCGAGCCGGTCCGTGCACCGCTCGACGAGGTCGTCGCCTGGACGCTCGAGAACGTCCGCATCCGCCCCGGGTTCCCGGAGCTCGTCGGGCTCGCACGGGAGCGCGGCTGGCGGCTCGTCGTCGTCTCGTCAGGATTTCACGAGCTGATCGAGCCCGTCCTCGCGCGCGAGGGGCTCGAGGACGTCGAGCTGCTCGCCAATCGCGTCGATCCGCAGCCGAACGGCTGGCAGGTCCGCTTCCGCGACGAAGGCTCGTGCGGAACGTGCGGTGAGCCGTGCAAGCGCGCGACGGTCGACCTCCTCTCCGACGGGGGCGAGGTCGTCTACGTCGGGGACGGCTACTCGGACCGCTGCGCCGCCGAGTCGGCCGACCTCGTCTTTGCACGGCGCGGTCTCGCCGACTATCTCAGGGAACGGGACGTGCCGTTCGTCCCGTTCGACGACTTCTACGAGATCGCGCGCTCCCTGGACGGGAAGGGCCCCGCCGAAGCGGGGCCCCCGTAGATCGTCGCAGCTACGGCTGCGAGATGGTGAGCCGCTGCTTGCCCGAGCGCGCGTCGCACTCGACAGGCCCGTTGACGAGCCCCGCCGAGAGGATGTCCACGGAGACGCCGCAGACGTTCGCCGCAGCGCTGATCGGGATCTGTACGGCGACGTCGTTGTTGTTCAGGACGTTGTGGATGTCCACGTTCACGAGCCCGGTCTGATGGGCTTCGGCGGCAGGCGCGATGCCGGCCGCGAGGGTTGCCGCCGCGAAGAGGCCGGCAATCGATCGCTTCGTTCTGACGAGCATGGTCGTCTCCTTCGCCTTGCTTGCGTTGGACTACCAAGCTCGTACCGCCGCATACGCTTTAAAAACGAGGCGCCTCGGATCTTTACGAACTATTTGCGGGATGATCACCAGCTCGGAGCAGTGCCCGCGGCGTACGGCGAATCGGCGGCACAGCCGCTATTTCGCCAAACCCTCCTAGACTCAGGGCTCCGTGGTCGAACCGTCCGATCCGCTCGAGCTCGACCCGGACTCGATGCGGCGGCTCGGGTATCGCGTCGTCGATCTGCTCGTCGACCGCATCGCCGCCCTTGGCGGCTCGCCGGCCTGGCGCGGCGCCTCCCGGGCCGAGATGGAAGAACGGCTTCGCGAAGATCCTTCCGAGCGAGCCGAGCCGGCCGATCGCATTCTCGAGCAGATCGAACGGGACGTCCTTCCGTTCGCCGGCCACCACGACCATCCGCGCTTCTTCGCGTTCATCCCGAGCTGCCCGACCTGGCCGTCGGTCCTGGGCGACCTGCTCGCGAGCGGATCGAACGTCTTCGCGGGGACGTGGCTCCAGTCGGCCGGCGCGAGCGAGATCGAGCTCGTTGTGCTCGACTGGTTCAAAAGCTGGATCGGGTTTCCCCGAGAGGCGTCGGGCTTGCTCCTGAGCGGCGGCTCGGCGGCGAACCTGAGCGCCCTCGCCTGCGCGCGTCAGGCCCGTCTCGGCGGCGAGAGCGACGGCGTCGTCTATCTCTCCGCCGAGGGCCACTCGTCCGTGCTCCGCGCAGCGCGCGTTCTCGGCTTCGGCGCCGAGCACCTTCGCATCCTCCCGATCGACGAACGTCGCCGGCTTCGAGCCGAGACCGTGGCGGCGGCGATCGACGAGGACGAGGCTCTCGGCCGCCGTCCGTTCGCGCTCGTCGCGAGCGGCGGCACGACCAACACGGGCGCCGTCGACCCGCTCGGCGAGCTCGCGGACGTCTGCCGGTCGCGAGGGCTCTGGCTGCATGTGGACGGCGCGTACGGCGGCTTTGCCGTCCTCACAGAGCGAGGCGCGCGGTGCCTCGAAGGCATCGGCCGCGCCGACTCGGTCGCCCTCGACCCGCACAAGTGGCTCTTCCAGCCGTACGAGGCGGGCTGCCTCCTCGTCCGCGACCCGGATCTCCTCCGCGAGACCTTCCAGATCCTCCCGGACTACCTCCAGGACACGGCCGTGACGGGCGGGGAGGTGAACTTCGCCGACCTCGGCGTGCAACTCACGCGCTCGGCACGGGCGCTGAAGATCTGGCTCTCGGTGAAGTATTTCGGGGTCGGCGCCTTCCGAGCGGCGATCGATCGCGCGCTCGACCTCGCGGCCGGTGCGGAGGAGCGGATCGTCACGTCGGCCAAGCTCGAGCTGGTCTCGCCGGCCACGCTCGGGATCGTCTGCTTCCGGCGAATCGTCCCCGGAGCCGACGAGCGGGAGATCGAGGCGACGAACGCCGAGCTCGCCCGCCGGCTCGCCGCGAGCGGGGAGGGGATGATCTCGTCGACGCGGCTCGACGGCCGCTACGCGCTGCGACTCTGCGTGCTGAACCACCGCAGTAGGGCCGTCGACGTCGAGCGGATCCTCGAGTGGCTCGAGGCTGCGCCTCTCCCGTAGCTTCGGGTGCACGTCTCGATTCCGCCCCCCTTCGACTTCGAGCTCTCGGTCGAGCGCTACCGGACGTTCTCGCCCGATCCCGCCAATCTCTGGGACGAGGGCGTCCTCTACCGCGCGTTCGACGGGCTCGAGGCCGCGATCTCGGCAGCGCCCGGCGGCGTCCAGGTCGAGCCGGCGGACGCGGCGCTCGTCGAGCCCGTGCGGCGGTTCCTCGGAGCGTCGTTCGACCTTCGGGCGTTTGCGGCCTTCGCCGCTGAGGATCCGACGCTCGCGACGCTGGTGCGCCGGTTCCGAGGATTCCGGCCCTCGCTCGTGCCGGATCCGTTCGAGATGCTCGTCTCGTCCGTGACCGCACAGCAGGTCTCCCTCCGTGCCGCGCTCGCGATCAGGACGCGCCTCGTCGAACGGTTCGGGCGGCGCACCGGCCGGGCCTATGCCTTCCCGACGCGCGGCGTCCTCGCGCGCGCCTCGGCCGGAGAGCTGCGTGAGCTCGGGTTCTCGTCGCGGAAGGCCGAGTACGTTCTCGGCTTCGCGCGCTCCGACGTCGACTTCGACGCGCTCGCGCACCGGTCGGACGACGAGATACGCGAACGGCTGACGGCGCTCCCGGGAATCGGGGAGTGGACGGTCGACTGGTTCCTCGCGCGACACGTCGGCCGGCCGGACGCCTGGCCGGCGGGTGATCTCGGTCTCCGAAAGGCCCTTGCGGCGCGCTACCTCGACGGCCGCGACGTCTCGGTCGCCGAGACGCGCGCGTTCGGCGAGCGGTTCTCGCCGCATCGCAACCTTGCCGCGCAGTATCTGCTCCTCTCGCTCCGTGCGTAGGGTGTTCGGGTGATCGACGAGGCGCCGAACGACGAGACCCTCCGCGAGCTGGTCGAGCGCTCGAGGGCGGCGGGCGAGGAGCGCGTCCTCGTCGAGGTCTCGACCTCCGCGGCGGCCGACTGGCAGCGCTCGGGCTTCCGCGAGGAGGGGCGCATCCTCTCGGCGGGCGTCGCCGACGTCGAGCGCCGGCTGTCGCGGGCGCGCGGGGCGTCCTTCGGCTCGATCCACGTCCAGAGCGACGACCTGGACGGCGTCGTGCGCGCCGTCCGTCAGTACGTGCCGCGGCTGCCTGGGGGCTCGAAGGGAAGCGTGGTCGCCCCTCCCCGCGAGGGGTGGACGGCCGTCTACGACGAGCTCTGCGACCGCGAGCCCGAGATGTTGCGCCGCCTCGGCCGCGAGATCTCAGACCGGATGGGGGCCGTCGTCGTCGTCCTCGGAGTCGAGGACGCCGCGGTCGCGCGCTATGTCGCTCTCGAGCGCGGGCGCATCGTCGACGAGTACCTCTCCGTACCGGAGCACGAGGGTCCGCTGCCGCCCGGCGACGTGATCGCGCTCGGAGCGAACCCCCGTCTGATGGCGCGACTGACCGGGGCGGATCCGGAGGACGTCCGTCGAGCTGCGCCGACGGCCGCTGCGGTCGAGGAGCTTCCGCCGGCACCCGAGCTCCTCGCCGGGATCGCCGAGGTCTTCGGCATCGAGGGAGCCGAGCACGGCTACGGCGCGGCCTCGGGCATCCCGGGTGCCGTCGTCGTCGAGCGCTAGGAGGCGTTGGGAAGACGTCGCCCGCCGCAGCGGTGCGCAGCATGAGGGCTCTCGGCTCCGTGTTGTTGGTTTTCGGCTGTGGGCTCATCGGCTACGCGGCCTGGGCGTTCCTCTCCGAGGATCCCCAGGGAGGCCGCGACTTCATCGGCGTCGTTGCTCTCGTCGTCGCGGTCTTCGCGGCCGTCCTCGGTGCGATCTTCTTCAGAGCTGGGTCTAAAGAGAATCGCTAGTCGCGCCGCCGGATTTCGCCGTTCCCTCCGAGCCCGCTAGAAACCGGCCGCGTAGCCGTCCTTGCGCGCGTCGGAGCCGCCGACGAGGGCCTCGCCGAGCCTGAAGATCGCCTGGCCGCCTCCGAAAGACCCGGTGTCGGTGCTCCGGAATGGGCGCAACCCGAGCGCTTCGACGTCGTCGGCTCGCTCCCAGAGGCCTTCCTCGAGGTGCACTCTCTCGGTCTCGACCCGGAAGCGTGCGCGATCGAGCGCCGTCTGCGGATCGAGGCCCTCGTCGACGACGGCCGAGACGAGTTGGAGATGCGCCTGGGCCTGGATGAACCCGCCCATGACGCCGAACGGGCCGACGAGCTCGCCGTCGCGGCTCAGGAGACCCGGGATGAGCGTGTGGTAGGGGCGCCGCCCGGGCTCGACGCGACCGCCGACCGCGAAGCATGCACCGCGGTTTTGCAGGACGACGCCGGTTCCTGGCGCCACCACGCCCGACCCGAACCCCTCGTAGAGGCTCTGGATGAAGGACACGGCCATGCCGTCCCCGTCGAGCGCGCATAGGTAGACGGTCCCGCCGGCCGGCCCCGCGACGCGGGCGCCGGATTGGCTCCTGCGACCCGCCAGATACGAGGGCTCGAGCAGATCCGCGACGTCGGCGCCGTCCCGGACGCGGTCGAACGCGTCCTCGAGCGCAAGCCTGACGCATTCGACCTGGTCGGCGAACGTGGGCGAACCGAGCGCGAGGAGGCCGAGCCCTTCGAGCGCCGCGACGCCCTGCGTAGGAGGCGGGAGCTCGTGCACGGTGAACCCCCGGTACTCGATCGAGAGGGGCTCGACCCAGCGCGGCCGGAACGAGGCGAGATCCCCGACGTCGAGCCAGCTCGCCTGCGCGATCGCCTCGGCGACCTCGCCGGAGTAGAGCACGGCAGGGCCTTCGTCCGCGATCCGCCGAAGCGTCGCGCCGAGCTCGGGAAGCCTGAACCGCTCGCCCGGCGCAGGAGCAGGGCCCAGCTCGGCCGGGGCGTCGGACTCGGCCCAGGCCTCTGCGGTGATCGTCCCGACCGCGACGCCACGTTCGGCCGCGTCGACGGCATCGGCGAGAACCGAGTCGAGGCCGAGGCGGCCGAAACGCTCGGCGAGCGCCTCCCAGCCGCCGACTGACCCGGGGACGGTGATCGACCGCGGCCCTGTTTCCGCCACCGGCTCGTCGGGATCGGCCGACGCCGGGGCGGGTCCCGCCGCGTCGAGCCCGATCAGCTCGCCTTCGCGCCAGACGAGCGCGAAGGCATCGCCGCCGATCCCGGTCGACATCGGCTCGGCCACGCACAGGACGGCGGCCGCGGCCAGCGCTGCGTCGACGGCGTTGCCGCCTCGCTCGAGCGCGCGAAGCCCGGCGCGGGTGGCGAGCGGCTGGCTCGTCGCCACCATCGCGTCTGCCGCGACGGCCGGCGGTCGCGGGGGTGACCAGCGCGCGCTCACACGGGTAGCATCGCAGTCATGCTGACGTTGTACGACGCGGCGCGCTGCCCGTTCGCAGCGCGGGTCAGGATCGTGCTCGAGGAGAAGGACGTCGAGTACGAGACGGTCGAGATCGACCTGGACGACCGGCCGGCCTGGTTCTACGACAAGGATCCGGCAGGGCGGGTTCCGGTGCTCGAGGAGGACGGCTTCGTGCTCCCCGAGTCTCGGGTGATCGTCGAGTACCTCGACGAGCGCTTTCCCGAGCCGGCGCTCCTGCCGGCGGACTCGGCTGATCGCGCGCTCGTGCGGCTCGCCGTCGAGCGGTTCGACGCGATCTCGGGCCCATACTACGACTACCGGTCCGACCGGACCGCCGGGAACGAGGCCGCTCTCCACGAGGCGCTCGGCGAACTCGACGCCACGCTCGCGCGGCAACCCTACGTCGCCGGCCGCGAATACTCGCTCGCCGACGTGATGTACGTGCCATGGCTCCTCCGCGCCGAGAGCATGGGCGTCGACGTTCGCCGGCACGCGGCGATCGCCGATTGGCTCGACCGGCTCGGGGAGCGGCCGGCCGTGCGCTCGGAGCTCGACCTGCTCGCCGAGACCGTCGTCTGAGCGGCTCCCGTGAGCCGCCCGACCGTCCTCCTGCTGCATGCGTTCCCGCTCGACTCGCGGATGTGGGAGGGGACCCGCTCGCGCCTCGAGGCCGAGGGGTGGGACGCCGTGGCGCCCGACCTCCCGTGGGACGAGGGCGAGCGCGGCTTCGCAACCTGGGCGGATCGGGTTCTCGAGCTCCTCGGCGGCGACCTGATCCCGGTCGGGATCTCGATGGGCGGCTACCTCGCGTTCGCGCTCTGGCGCCGCGCCCACGAGCGCATCCGGGCGCTCGTCCTCGTCGACACGCGCGCGACACCCGACTCGCCGGAGGCGAAGACCGGTCGCGACGAGCTGATCCAGGTCGTGCTCGACCGGGGTCCCGAAGGCCTCTGGGAGCGCAACAGCCCGAAGCTCTTCGGCGTCACCGCCTCGCACGAGACGGTCTCCCAGGCTCGCCGCATCGCGCTCGAGCAGCGGCCTGCGAGCCTGATCACCACCCTCGAGACGATTCGGGACCGCGACGACGCGCGGCCGCTTCTCGCGGCGATCGACGTCCCGGCGCTGGTCGTCGTCGGCGACGAGGACAAGCTGACCCCGCCGAGCGACTCGGAGGCGCTGGCCGAGGCGCTCCCGAACGCCCGCCTCGTCCGCATACCCGACTCGGGCCATCTGCCGCCGCTCGAGCAGCCGGACACGTTCGAGCGCGAGCTCGTCGACTTCCTCGCGACGCTCACCGCCTGACTGTTGCAGCGCGCGTCCTTGCCGCACAGTTAGGGCGTGAACGACGCGGAGCTGCTGCGAGCGGCGACCGGAGATCCCGAGGCGTTCGGCCTCTTCTACAGGCGCCATGCCGACTGGGTCTTTCGCTGGCTTCGGATCGAGGTCGGCGACGTCGAGACGGCGACCGATCTGACCGCGGAGACCTTCGCGCAGGCGCTGCTTTCGCTGGGCCGCTTCCGAGGGCGGGAGGAGGGGAGCGGCACGGCCTGGATCTTCGGGATCGCGCGCAACCTCCGGAGCCGGTACTTCGCACATCTCCGGGTGGAGAGGCGCGCGCGCGAGCGCCTCGGCATGCCGATCAGAGACTACGGGCCGGAGGAGTTCGACGAGGCAGACGAGCTCATCGACGCGGACGCGCTCTTCGAGGAGATCGAGGAGGCCCTCGGCGCGATCCCGCCTAGCCTCAGGGAGATCCTGGAGCTGCGCGTCGTCGGCGAGCTCGACTATCCGGACGTGGCTGCGGCCGCGGGCATCTCCGAGGCGAACGCGCGGATGCGCGTCGTGCGCGGCCTGCGCGCGCTACGCGCGCGGCTGACGGCGAACACGAGGGAGTTGAACCTGTGAGGACGACGACGGCGACGAAGCCTCCCGACCACCTGGAGCGGCTCGGAGTCGACCTCGAGCGGGCCGCTCGCGCCCGCGTCGTCCGGCTCCGCCGGCGCCGGCGCATCCACGTCGGCGCCGCGGCCGTAGGCGTGGCCGCGCTGATGACCGGAATCGGGCTGGCGGCGAGCGGAGTGGGCGTCTTCGGCCTGCTGCGCCACGAAGGTGGCCGTGACGTTCGCTCGCACGTCGACCGAAGCGGCGCGTATCACGGCCCTGCGCCCGGCCGCCTCGCGTGCGCGGCGGTTCGAAGCGACTCCTTCACGTGCCGAATCGGAGCGAACGGCCCGCGGAGGTACGTCCCGGCCGGCCGGCTCGTCGAGCGGTCGTTCGTCGTCTCGCCGCGCGAGCGGCTCCTGCGGTCGATCCAACGGAGCGAACGCCGCGGCGCGATGCCGCGGCGACAGGCGGTCCGGCTGCGTCGGCTCGTGAGCGCGACCGGCGAGGAGTTCTTCCGCGCGCTCGACCGCATGCCGCTCCTCGACGCCCTCGACCTCCGGCTTCCGGCGGCAAGCGAAGCGCCGCTCGTCCCGCCCCGAGGCGTGCCGATGCTCGTCTTCTGCGACGTCGTCCGCGACTCGAGCGCGACCTGTCATCCGCTGGCCGGAGCCGTCGCCGTGCCCGGACGAGCCCCCTTCTACCGGCTCCTGCCGGGCCCGGACTGGCGGCGGCTCCCGGTCTCGCGCCTGCAGCGCTCGAATGCCTACGGGTGGCATGCCGAGCTGATCCTCGGGCGCCTCCTCGCGCCGGCCGAGGTCCGGCTCGTCCGTCAGCTCGCCGTGCCGCTCGAGGCGTCGTCCTCGTCCGGCTCTGGCTCCGGCTCCGGCTCGAGCTCGGGAGGCTTCTCCTCACCCTGACGCTCGCCCGGGATGCCGGGGTCTTGCGGGAGATCGCTATCCGGTGTGCTCGGCTCCCACGGCGTCTCGACGCTCACGGCCGGTTAGGCTAGCGGCGATGGGCCTCCTGGACGGGAAGACATGCCTGATCACCGGGTCCGGCAGCGGTCTCGGGCGCGAGGCGGCGCTGCTCTTTGCGCGCGAAGGCGGCAGGGTCGTCGTCAACGACGTCGACGAGGAGGCCGGCCGGGGGACGGCCGACGAGATCGCCGACTCCGGCGGCGAAGCGATCTTCGTCCGGGCGGACGTCACCGACGACGGCCAGGTCGCGCAGCTCTTCGACGCCGCCGTGGAGCGCTTCGGCCGCCTCGACGTCAGCTACCACAACGCGGGGATCATGCACCCGGACGACGTCGGGCCCGTCGACACGCCGCTCGAGATCTGGGACCGCGTGATCGACATCAACCTGAAGGGCGTCTTCCTCTGCTGCCGGCATGCAATCCCGAAGCTGCAGGAGGCGGGCGGCGGCTCGATCATCAACGTTGCGTCGTTCGTCGCGCTGATGGGCGCCGCGAACCCCCAGATCGCCTATACGGCGTCCAAGGGCGGGGTGCTTTCGATGACGCGCGAGATCGCGGTTCAGTACGCACGCGAGGGGATCCGCGCGAACGCGCTCTGCCCGGGCCCGATCCGCACGCCGCTTCTCGAGTACTTGATCCAGGACGACGAGAAGCGAGACAACCGCCTGAACCACATCCCGATGAACCGCTTCGGAGAGGCCGAGGACATCGCCAGGGCGGCGCTCTTCCTCGCCAGCGACCTCTCCTCCTACGTGACGGGAACGGAGTTTGTCGTCGACGGCGGGATCACGTCGGCTTACTTGACCAAGGGCCCTTAAGCCCGAGCCGCGGGAGGAGCCGCTCGGCGTCGCGCCCGAGCTGTGCGACGAGCGGGTCGCGGAAGATCTCGGCAAGCGGTCGCCCGCGCCGGCGCTCCGCGAGCAGGTGCCCGGCGAGCCGGTCTCGGCGGACGCGGTCGGCCTGTGCCTCGGTCACGCCCCGCAATTCGGCCGACGGGGGCGCGCTCCTTCACAGCCAGAGGGGCTGTTCCCAGAGCGTGAGCCGCCGGCCGAGCCCGTCGGTCTCGGCGCGACGGACGACGGCGGCGGCCCAGGCGACGTCCTCGATCCCCATCCCGATCGGCGAGACGACGATTCGCTGCTCGTCGCTGGTGCGCCCAGGATGGACGCCGTCGACGATCGCCCCGAGCGGGACGACCGTGTCGCGGTCGAGGAGCCCTGCCGCCTCCGCGCGCGCGAGCAGGCGCGACGCGTGAGCGGTCTCGTGCTCGACGTCGTCTGCGACCGCGAGGTCGGCTTCCGCGACGGTCTCGACGGTCGGATCGAGCGAGGAGACGGACACGAGGAGCGAGCCGGGCCCGAGCCAGTCCGGCGTGATGAAGGGCTCGGCGGCCATCGTCGCCGGGACGACGACGTCCGCGCCGCGTGAGGCCTCGGCGGGGTCGGGCACGATCCGGATCGGCAGGTCGGAGCGTTCTTCGGCGAGCGCCTCGGCCTTGTCCTTGCGCGGATCGAAGAGCCGGATCTCGCTCAGCTCCGGCACCGTGCGCTCGAGCGCGAGGATCTGCGTGCGGGCCTGGACGCCCGCGCCGAGGAGGAGCACGGCGCCGGCGTCGCGCCGTGCGAGGTGCCGGACCGCGACGCCCGTGACGGCGCCGGTCCGCATGGCCGAGACGACGGTTCCGTCGAGCACGGCGCGGGGAAGCCCCGTGGCCGGATCGGAGAGGACGATCAGCCCGATCCCGCGCGGAAGGCCGCGCTCGGGGTTCGACGGCACGCTCGGGATCCACTTGAGCCCGGCCGTGTCCGTCTTTCCGCCGACGTACGCGGGCATCGCCATGATGCGGCCGAGCTTCTCGTCGGAGTCGAGATCGTCGCTCCAGTGGATCGACGCCTTGGGCGGCGAGATCGTCTCGCCTCTGTGGTGGAGGGCGAGCGTCTCCTCGATCGTGTCGAGGCAGTCGTCCATGTCCAGGCCCCCGGCCGCCACGACGTCCTCCTGCGAGAGGAAGATCAGCTCGGCCGGCACAGGACGATGTGCTCCTCGCCGGGGCCGTGGACGCCGACGGTCAGGCTCTGCTCGATGTCGGCCGAGCGGCTGGGGCCGGTGACGATGGCGAGCGCGCTCGGGACGTCGGCGCCGATCCGCGCGAACAGCTCGTCGAGCCCGGGGAGAATGCGGTCTTCGCGCAGGCGCGAGACGTGAACGTCCGGAAGGAGCGAACGCGCACGCGGCTCCTCGGGCGACGCGGCGAGGACGACGCTCCCCGTGTCTGCGAGCCCGTAGAGCGCCTCGGAGGTCTCGGCCTTCTCGAGCACCGGAGCCTCGCCGCGGTGCACCCGGAAACCGGCCAGCTCGGCGTTTCGGACGAATTCCTCGATCATCGGAGCCTCGGAAGCCTGCGCCCGCGCGCCCAGGCGCGGCCGGGCCCGGCCGCTCCGGCGAGCGGCGGGAGCAGGCGCGCGACGCGGGTCGAGAGGCGGTAGCTCCAGCGCCGGGACCAGGCGAGCGACCAGAGTTGGAATCCGAGGCGCTCGCCCAGCGGCGCCACCCGCTCCGAGACGAGATCGCGCCGGAGCTCGAGGAGGTACTCGTGCAGGGGGATCTTCACCGGACAGGCGGCCGTGCAGGCGCCGCAGAGGGACGAGGCATGGGGTAGGTCGGGCGCGTTTGCAAGGCCGACGAGGAGCGGGAGCAGGACGGCGCCCATCGGGCCGGAGTAGACGGGCCCGTATGCGGAGCCGGCCGTCTTCCGGTAGACCGGACACACGTTGAGGCATGCGCCACAGCGGATGCAGCTCAACATCTCCTCGTAGCGCGTGCCGCGCAGGTTGGAGCGCCCGTTGTCGACGACGATCACGTGCTGCTCCTCCGGCCCGTCCACCTCGCCGGATCGCCGCGGGCCGGTCAGAAGCGTCGTGTAGACGGTGAGCTTCTGGCCCGTCCCGCTCCGTGCGAGGAGCTTCAGGAGCACGGCGAGCTCCCCGAGGGTCGGGACGAGCCGCTCCATTCCCATGAGGGCGATGTGGACGCGCGGGAGGGAGCTGACGAGCCTGCCGTTCCCCTCGTTCGTCGCGATGCAGATCGAGCCCGTCTCGGCCACGCCGAAGTTCGCGCCGGTCACGCCGACATCGGCGTTCAGGAAGACGTTCCGCAGCTGTCGCCGTGCCGTCCGCGTGAGCTCGCCGAGCTCGGCCGGGACGGGGCGGTCGTCGACGCGGGAGAAGAGCTCGGCGACGTCCGTGGCGGTCTTCTCGATCGCCGGCGCGACGATGTGAACCGGATGCTCGCCGGCGAGCTGGAGGATGTACTCGCCGAGATCGGTCTCGACCGCCTCGATCCCAGCTTGCTCGAGGGCCTCGTTCAGGCCGATCTCCTCCGAGACCATCGTCTTGGACTTGGCGACGAGGCTCGCACCGGCCGCGCGGCAGATCTCGACCGCCTTCGCGCTTGCCTCGTCGGCCGTGCGGCAGAAGTGGAAGTGGCCGCCGCGCGACTCGAGCGCCGCGCGGAACTCGTCCAGGTACCGGTCGAGGTCCGCAATCGTGTTCGTCCGGATCGCACGGCCCCGCTCGCGGAGGCTCTCGACGTCGTCCAGGTCGGCCCACGCCTTCGCGCGCAGTTCGTAGAGCCTCCCCGTCGCAACGTCGATTGCGGCCTGCGTGTGGTCGTCGGCGAGCTTCTCGCGTGCGACTGCGCGAAAACGGCCGCGCGGGCGTGCGAGGCTCGTTTCCGTCACGTGCGGCGCCGTTCGGCGAAGTCGAGGAAGCGTCCGCACAGCAACCGGCCGACTTCGTTCCACCTGCCGATGCGTCCTCGTGCATCGGCTTTGCCGCTCTCCGCTTCGAGCCCGAGCTTGCGCGCGCCTTCGTCGGTGTCGTAGTGGTCGATCCACGAGGCGAGAACGTCGAAATACACCTCGGGGTGGAACTGGACTCCCCAGGATCCGCCGTCGAGCCGGTACGCCTGCAGCCCGCGTTCGTTCCGCGCGAGCAGGACGGCGCCCTCCGGCAGGTCGAAGTTGTAGTTGTGCCACTGGTACGTCTCGAAGGTTCGGGGCAGGGCGGAGAAGATCGGGTCGTCCTTCGCCTCCGGCGTCAGCTCGACGTCGTACCAGCCGATCTCCGGCGTCTCGAGGCGGCGAACCGACGCGCCGGCGGCGTCCGCGAGGAGCTGGCTTCCGAGGCAGATCCCGAAAACCGGCACCCCGCGGGCGAGTGCGTCTCGGAGGATGTCCTTCTCGCGGCGGAGCCAGGGGTGGAGGTCCTCCTCGTGCGTGTCCATCGTCCCGCCGAGCACGATGATCCCGTCGTAGTCGGCGGCGGCCGGGGGCGGCCCGTCGCCGGAGGGGACGTGGATCTCGAGCTCGTGACCTCGCTCTCGGACGACGTCGCCGAACACCTGCGGCGGGTCGCTGTCTTCGTGCGTGAGGGCGAGGATGCGCACGCCGGGTCCAGGTTATGGAACCGCGGCAACGGCGCGAAGCGCGCTCTGCAGATCGGCCGCGGCCTTCCCCGGCCGCCCGTCGCCCATCGCCGCGCCGTCCAGCTCGACGACCGGCATGACCTCTCGTACCGAGGACGACGTGAAGGCCTCGTCGGCGGCCGCGAGATGCTCGAGCGGGAACTTGCCTTCGCGCACCTCGTAGCCGGCGCGCGCGGCCTCCGCGATCAGCGTCGCACGGGTGACGCCCGCGAGGATCCCGAGCTCCAGCGCTGGCGTGTAGAGGACGTCCTCGAGCCGCCACCAGATGTTCGTGACCGGGCCCTCGAGGACGACCCGACCCGTGGCGAGAAAGAGCGCGTCGTCCGCGCCGAGCCGTTGCGCTTCGCGCTCGGCCGCCATGTTGACCGCGTAGCTCGTCGACTTGACCCCGCCGAGGAGCCACGGTGCGATCGCCCGGACGTCGGCCTCGACCCCGAGCTGGAGCGAGATCACGCTGATCCCCTGCGCACGCCGCTCCTCGAGGTCGTCGGGAATGGCCGAGACGAGCGCGAGTGCCTGCGGCTCTCCCGCGGACTCGGCGCCGGGCGTCCAGTAGAGGCGAAGCATCGCGTCGGGAGCGTCGGCGCCTCCGATCGCGGCCTCCGCGAGCGCCTCGAACTGCGAGCGCTCGATCGGCGGAAGGCCAAGCCGTGCGGCCGAGGCCTCGAGGCGAGTCAGGTGCTCGGCCAGCTTGAACGGACGCCCCTCGTAGACGCGCATCGTCTCGAATGCGGCCCGGCCGCGGAGCAGCGCCTCGTCGTCTGCGCGGAGCACCGGCTCGGAGGGGTCGACCAGGCCGCGACCGGAGACGGCGAGCGCGAGGAGCGTCAAGCCGGGACCGGATCCGGCACACGCCCGCCGACGGCGGCGAGGAGCGGCCGTGCCTTGACCCAGGACTCCTCGACCTCCTCGGTCGGGTCGGAGTCCCAGACGATGCCCCCGCCGACCCAGAGGTGAATCTCGCCCTCGGTGACGGCGAACGTGCGGATCGTGAGCGCGAGATCGAGGTCGCCGTTCGGGTAGATGCGCCCGAGGGCTCCCATCGAGGCACCGCGTCCGACGGGCTCGAGCGCCGCGATGTGGTCGAGCGCCGAGATCTTCGGGCAGCCGGTGATCGACCCTCCCGGGAACGTCGCCTCGAGGAGGTCGGTCAACGTCGCCCCGGGCCGAAGCCGGCCTTCGACGGTCGAGACGAGATGTGCCACGCCGGCGAGCTCGCGCTGCGCCATCAGCTCCGGCCATCCGACGCTGCCGGGCTCGCAGACGCGCGAGAGGTCGTTCCGCTCGAGATCGACGATCATCACGTGCTCGGCGGCGTCTTTCGCGGACTCGCGCAGGTCGTCGGACGAACCGGCCGGACGCGTGCCCTTGATCGGCTTCGTCCGGACCCACCGCCCGCGTCGCGAGAGCAGGAGCTCGGGGGAGGCCGAAACGACCGCCCACCCGTCTCCGACGAAGGGCTCCGGCACGAGCGGGCGGAGGTGTGCGAGCGACGCTCCGATCGCGGCCGGATCGCCGGCGAAGGATGCCGCCAAGTGCTGAACGAGGTTGACTTGGTAGACGTCGCCTGCCGCGATCGCCGTCCGCACGGACTCGATGGCGTCCTCGTACCCGCCGGGCGACCACGTCGCCTCCCAGTCGCCGATCAGTGCGCGGCCGGTCGCGACTCGCCTCGCGTCGGTGCGACGGATCCGGCACGCCGCGAGCGGCAGCGGGCAGGGCTCCGGGGGTGGGGCGGAGGCTCGCAGCAGACGGTTCGAGAGCCCGTACGCGAGGAAGACGTCCGCGACGAGATCGCGCGAGCCGAAGAATCCCTCCGACTCCAGGTACGCCTCGACGTCGGCGAGCGAACCGTCGTGCCAGAGCTCGAGCACGGGCCCTACGCTACCCGGCACCGCTCGTACAATCGCCGCATGGACGACCGCCCGATCGGGATCTTCGACTCCGGCGCCGGCGGCCTCACCGTCCTGCACGAGTGCCTCGTCACGATGCCGCACGAGGACTTCGTCTACCTCGGCGACGCGGCTCGCTGTCCGTGGGGCCCGAGGCCGGCGCACGAGACGCGGCGCTTCGCGCACGAGATCGCGTGCTACCTCGAGCGGTCCGGCGTGAAGCTCATCGTCGTCGCCTGCAACTCGGCCACGGCGGTCGCCCTCCCGGAGCTCCAGGAGGCGCTGGAGCTCCCGGTCGTCGGCGTGCTGCTTCCCGAGGCGCATGCCGCCGTGCAGGCGACCCGAAACCGCGTCATCGGCCTTCTCGCCACGGAGGCGACCGTCGCAAGCGGCCGCTACGAGGCCGCGGTCAAGGCGCTCGATGCAGGAGCCGAGGTCGTCTCGGTGGCCTGCCCGCGGCTCGTGCCGCTGATCGAATCGGCGGCGCCGAACGCCGAGGTACAGGACGCCGTGCGCGAGTACGCCCGGCCGCTGAAGGACGCCGGTGTCGACACGGTCATCCTCGGCTGCACTCACTATCCGCTCATCGGTCCCGTCCTCGAGCGCGTGTTCGGACGGGCGACCACGCTCGTCTTCTCCGCGGACGAGACGGCGCGCGACGTCGCCGAGACGCTGACCCGGAAGGGGATCGAGAACGACCCGGCCCGCGAAGGGAGTGCGCGCTTTCTCACCACCGGCTCGCCGGACGAGTTCCGCGCGCTCGGCGAGCGCTTCCTCCAGCTTCCGATCGGGGATGTCGAGCGCGTCGACGTCGGTACGCTCGCCCGGCAGGCGGCGTGAGAGCGGGGCGGCGGCCCGACGAGCTGCGGCCGGTCGAGATCGCCGTCGACTTTCTCGAGCAGGCGGACGGCTCGGCACTGATCTCGTTCGGGCGCACGCGCGTTCTCTGTACGGCGACCGTCGACGAAGGCGTCCCCCGTTGGCTCGAGGGGCGCGGGCAGGGCTGGCTCACCGCCGAGTACGGCATGCTGCCGGCCTCGACGGGCCAGCGGATGCGGCGCGAGGCGAGCGAGGGAAGGCAGAAGGGGCGGACGGTCGAGATCCAGCGCCTCGTCGGAAGGGCGCTTCGTCAGGCGTACGACATGCGCGTGCTCGGCGAGCGGACGGTCTGGCTCGACTGCGACGTGCTCCAGGCCGACGGGGGCACGAGGACCGCCGCGATCAGCGGCGCATGGGTCGCCCTCGCAAGGGCTGTGCGGAGGGGCGGACTTCCCGAGCCGGCGGCCCTCGTAGGCGCGGTGTCCGTCGGGATGGTCGACGGCGAGGTCCTCCTCGACCTCGACTACGAGGAGGACTCGACGGCGGAGGTCGACATGAACGTCGTCATGACCGGCGACGGACGGCTCGTCGAGGTGCAGGCGACCGGCGAGCGGACGGCGTTCACGCGGGCGCAGCTCGACGAGCTCGTCGACCTGGCGGCCCGGGGAATCGCCGAGATCGGAGAGCGGCAGCTCGAGGCCGTCGCCGCCCCCGCTTCCCGATGAACGTCATCCCGCACATCAGCACGTGGGAGATCGCGTTGCGCCTCGTCGTCGCGGCCGTGCTCACCGGCGCGATCGGGCTGGAGCGCGAGCTCCGCGAGCGCACCGCCGGGCTTCGCACGCACATCTTGGTCGGCGTCGGAGCCGCGCTCTTCACGCTCGTCTCCGCCTACGCGTGGGGCGACTTCGTCTTCGACCGCTCGCGCGGGACGGCGTTCGATCCGACCAGGATCGCCGCCCAGATCGTGACCGGGATCGGCTTCCTCGGCGCGGGCGCGATCATCCGGCAGCGCCTCTCGATCCGAGGGCTGACGACCGCGGCCGGTCTCTGGGTCGTCGCGGCGATCGGGACAGCGGCAGGCGCAGGGTTCTACGCCGCCGCGTTCGTGACGACGGCGATCGTCTTCGTCGCGCTCGGGCCGTTTCGCTGGCTCGAGGGCTGGCTCAGCCGGCTTCGACGCGAAGGCCGGGCGTTCGACATCCGCCTTCGCCCCCAGCAGTCCGTCGCGCCGATCCTCGAGCTGCTCGAGCGGCGGCGTGTCCGCGTCACCGAAGTGGAGTTCGCCGACGAGCAGGACGAGCGCTGGGTGCGGATCGAGCTCGACCTCCCGTTCGGCCACGGGTCGACCGACCTCGTCGAACAGATCTCGGCGCTCGACGGCGTCGTCGGCGTGCGCTGGACCGGCTGAGCTTGCGCGCTCTCTTCGCCTCCACCAACCGCGGGAAGCTGCGGGAGCTCGAGGCGCTGCTCCCCGGCTGGGACCTCGCGCCGCTCGATCGGGACGACTACCCCGACGAGACCGGGGCTTCCTTCGAGGAGAACGCCCTGCTCAAGGCTCGCTACGGGCTCGAGCATGCGCCGCCGGGGGCCTGGACTCTCGGCGAGGACTCGGGAATCGAGGTCGACGCGCTCCGCGGAGGCCCGGGCGTCCGCTCCGCCCGCTATGCCGGCGACCAGGCTTCCGATGCCGACAACGTGGCGAAGCTGCTCGCAGAGCTCGAGGACGTCCCGCGCGGCCGCAGGGGAGCCCGCTACGTCTCCGCGCTCGTCGCGATCGACCCGGACGGAAACGAGCTCGTCGCCCGCGGGACTTTCGAGGGCGCGATCGCTCTCGCGCCTCACGGGACTGCCGGCTTCGGCTACGACCCGGTCTTCGTGCCGGTCGGCGAGACGATGACGGTCGCCGAGCTGGGAGACGAATGGAAAGCGGGGAGGAGCCATCGCGCGGCGGCCGTCCGGGCGCTTCTCGGGCGGCTGCCTCCGTTGTAGGGTCCCGCCGTGCCGCTCTTCTCGCACGACACGAAGGTCGACGCGCTCCACGGCGCCTCGCTCTTCGCCGCACTATCGCGCCACGAGCTGGAGGAGCTCGCGAAGGTCACGGAAGACCTCGAGTTCGAGCCGGGGAAGGTGCTCGCGCGCGAGGGCGAGATCGGCCACGAGTTCTTCGTCATCCTCGAGGGCGAGGTGGCCGTGGAGCGTGACGGACAGGAGGTCCGCACGCTCGGCTCGGGTGACTTCTTCGGCGAGATCGCGCTCATCTGGGAGTCGGCCCGCCGAACCGCAACCGTCGTCGCGCGGTCGCACGTCCGCCTCTTCGTCCTCACGCGTCAGGCCTTCCGCGGACTCATGGCGCACCACCCGGACATCGAGCGCAAGGTTCTCGAGGCGCTCGAGCAGCGCCTCACCGAGGACTTCGGGAGCTCCTAGTAGTCCTAGGCGAGCCCGGCGGGCCTTTCCTCGGCCGTGCGGCGGCGCTCCGCGAACCACCAGTTCACCTCGGCGCCGAGGACGAGCACGTTCGCCATCAGGTACAGCCAGACGAGCAGGAGGACGAGGCCGCCGAAGGCCTGCAGGGCGACGAGCCCGCGCGTGCCGTGGACGAAGATGGGGAGGAGCTGGAAGCTCGCCTGGAGCAGCACGGACGCGATCAGCGCGCCCGGAAGAGTGTCCCGCCACCGAAGCGGCGCATTCGTCAGCACGTTGTAGACCGTCCAGACACCGGCGAGGATCAGCGCCGTCGAGAGGATGATCGAGTACGCGTTCGCGACGACGCCCGCGGCGACGCCTGCGCGCGCGGCGAGGTCTCCGCCGAGCGACGCAACGAGCAGCGCCGCGAAGAGCACGATCAGCGTCACGGCCACGAGCAGGAGCACGACCGCCTTCTGACGCACGAATGAGCGGTTCGGCAGGCCGTAGACGATGTTGAACGCCGACTCGAGGACGCTGAAGAAGCCGAGCGCCCCCCAGAGGAGTCCGATCCCGCCGACGATCCCGATCGCGGTCGCGTGTCGCTGAGCCGACTCGACGATCTCGACGAGGCGGTCGACCGACGCAGCTGGGAAGGCGCGCTTGAGCTGGTGGACGAGCTCGCTCGACGCGCTCGGCTCGCCGGCGAGCCCGACGAGCGAGAGCGCGAGGAAGAGAAGCGGAACGAACGACAGGAGCGCGAAGTAGGCGATCATGGCCGCGAGGTGCGTACCGCGGTCGCGCAGGAACTTCGACACGATCGCCGCGACCGCGTTCACCCGGCGAGTCTAAGGCTCGTAGAATGCCGGCCATGGACGCGGGTCAGGCCCTCGCCGATCTGACCGAAGTCTCGTCGCAGATCAACGGAGCCGTGCTCTTCGACGCGGAGGGGAAGGTCCTCGGTTCCACGTTCTCGGACGGAAGCGCGTCGGCAGACATCGCCGCGGCGGCCCGCGAGGCGCTCGATGCGGCCGGCCGGCTGCGCCCGGAGGCGAACGTCGTTCAGCTTCAGGTCGCCGCGCTCGAAGGATCGCTCTTCGTCGTCCGGGAAGGCGAGCGTCTCGTCGCCGCCGTAACCCGTCCCGACCCGACGGTCGGCCTCGTCTTCTACGACCTGAAGAGCTGTCTGCGCCTGGCCGCAGACGATGAGGGCGAGGCCGAGCAGGAGGCGAAGCCCAAGCCGAGGCGCCGGAGAAAGGCGGCCGATGCGGCGTCGTAGCCCCTGGGCGCTCGTTGCGCTTCTCGCCGCCCCTGTCGCGGCGCTCGTCACGTGGCGCCGGATGGTCGCGCGCAGGCGCGAGCGCGTCGACGTGTACTTCGCGGACGGCTCCATGATCTCGTTCGCGGAGGGCACGCCCGAGGGCGATCAGCTGCTCGGGCCCGGTCGCCGCGCCCTCGCGGCCTCCCGCTCGGCCGCATGACCGACGCCGAGCTCGCGCGGGCGATCCGCGAGCACGCGTATCTCGAAGGCGACTTCGTCCTGCGCTCCGGCCGCCGCTCGCGCTATTACCTGGACAAGTACCGGTTCGAGACGCAGCCGGCCGTCTTGCAGGAGCTCGGCGCACGGATCGCGGCGGCAGTCGGGGACGGACGCCGTCCCGACCGTCTCGCCGGGCCCGAGCTGGGGGCGGTCGCGCTTGCCGCGGCCGCGTCACTCGCGTCCGGCGTCCCATTCGTGATCGTCCGGAAAGAGGCGAAGGAATACGGAACCGAGCGGCGGATCGAAGGCCTCTACGTCGAGGGCGAGCACGTATGCCTCGTCGAGGACGTGGTGACCACCGGCGGCGCTTCTGTGGCCGCGGTCGAGGCTCTGAGGGCGGCGGGCCTCGCGTGCGACCGCGTCGTCTGCGTCGTCGACCGCGAGGAAGGCGGATCGGCCGCGCTCGCGGCGGCGGGCGTCGAGCTGGTGCCGCTCTTTCGGGCCGACGAGCTCGCGGACGCCTGAAGAACTCCGGCAATACCGCATGGTTGCGCGATATCCGCGGAAGGTGCTAGGCTGCCGCGCCGTCGGCAGGGAAACAAAGGGAGGAGTTGACTGTGACGAAGCAGGAGTTTGTTGACCGCGTCGCGTCCAAGAGCGGTCTCTCGAAGCGCGATGCGGCATCGGCCGTCGACGCCTTCCTCGAATCGGTCACGGAGGCGCTCAAGGCCGGCGACCAGGTGTCGTTCACAGGCTTCGGAAAGTTTTCGACGGCACACCGTGCGGCCCGGCAAGGGGTAAACCCGCGGCGCCCCGGTGAGAAGGTCCACATCCCGGCGGCGACCGTGCCGAAGTTCTCTGCCGGCAGCTCGCTCAAGAGCGCGCTCCGCTAGCGAAGCGTACTTCGAGGCTCGAAGGGCCGCCCCGGGGCGGCCCTTCCCGTTTCGGGAGGTGGACACACGAACGTATGTTCGCCTACCATCTCCGGATGCAGCTTCGGCTGGACGCAGCCGACCGCCTCGTCGAGCTGGTCGAGGAAGCGGGTACTGCCGTGCCTGCGGAGGAGGCCGCGCGGAGGCTTCTCGCGATCGGCCCCGTCGCGCGCGGGCTCGCCCGCACCCTCCTGGACGAGGTGGTGCGCGCGGACGCGCGACTCCGCTGGCTCGGGTCGTCCGTCGCGCTCACGACGCGTACGGCCGGCGACCTGCCGATCGAGGCCGCGACGTTCGTCGTCGTCGACCTCGAGACGACGGGGCTCGCACCGGGGCGTGCAGCGATCTGCGAGATCGGCGCCGTGCGGATCCGCGGGCTGGCGCCGGCGGCCCGGTTCCAGACTCTCGTCGACCCGCGTGGGCCGCTTCCCCCGTCGATCGCCGCGCTAACCGGGATCGCCGACGACGAGCTGCGAGTCGCGCCCTCCGCCGAGGCCGCGGTTCGTCGGTTCCTGGCCTTCGCCGGAGACGGTGTTCTCGTCGCGCACAACGCGCGCTTCGACCTCGGCTTCCTCGACCGCGAGGTCGAGCGGCTCACCGGCTTGCGCCTCGCCGGTCCCGTGCTCGACACCGTCAGACTCGCCCGCGCCCTCGTCGGCAGCCGCGTCTCCCGCGCGAGCCTGGCGGCGCTCGCGCACTTCTTCGGGTCGTCCGTCGAGCCGTGTCACCGCGCGCTCCCCGACGCGGCGGCGACGGCGGAAGTGCTCCTCGCTCTCGTCGCGCTCGCGCAGGAGCGTGGCGCGCGCACGGTCGGCGAGCTCGCCGCGCTGTCTGCCCCGAAAGCTCGCAGGGTGTACGGCAAGCGCCTCCTCGCACGCGGAGCGCCGCCGACTCCGGGTGTGTACCTCTTCCGCGCTCGCGACGGGCACGTGCTCTACGTCGGCCGCGCCCGCGACCTGCGAGCGCGGCTCAGGACGTACTTCGGCTCCGACCGGCAGCGGCCGGCCGTCGAGGCGGCGCTCCTCGCGCTCGAGCGGATCGAGTGGTGCGTGCACGGCTCGGAGCTCGAGGCCGCGCTCGAGGAGCTCCGGCTGATCCGGGAGCTGCGGCCCCCCGCGAACGCGCGCGGCGCCCGGCTCGAGCGCAACGTCTACCTGAAGAGGCGCGGCGACTCGTTCGTCGTCTCCTCGACGCCGACTCCGTTCGGCCCCGTGACGAGCCGGCGCCAGGCGGAGCTCGCGGCGCGTGCTCTCCGCGGGTCGGGCGTCGAGCGGCCCGCGGATGCGCTTCCGCGCCTGCGGGTCCGGCTCCGCCGGCTCGCCGAGTGTCTGCGCTACGAGGACGCGGCCCGGCTGCGCGACCGGATCCGCGCCCTCGAGCGTGTCTGTGCGAGCCTCGAAGAGCTCGAGCGCCTCCGCGCGCTCGAGCTCTGCCTGCTAGTGCCGGCCCGTGAGCCCGGCTTCCGCCGAGCGTTCTTCGTGCTGGGCGGCGAGGTCGCCGCGACGCGAACCGTGCCGGCGGGCGCAGGAGCGCGGATCGAGCTCGAAGCGGGCCTGCGCGAAGCGCGGCATCACGCTCCGCAGGGCCCGCCCGATGTCGACGTGCTTCTCCTGATCGGAGGCTTCCTGCGCCGGCCGCCTCCGGAGCTCGCGATCGTGCCGCTCGACCTCGAGCGCATGATCGCCGTCTGTGCAGGAGAAAAACGCCGGGCAGTAGCGTAATCTCAGAGCAGGTGAACAACATCGAAGCCGGTCCGCGGACCACGACGGCGACGTTCGGCGACCGTGTCGCCGAGCGCGTCGAGCGCAAACACAGCCAGTTGGTGGTTGGCCTCGATCCTCGCCCTGAGCTCCTTCCGGTCGAGCTCCGCGGCGATGCCGGAACGGGGCGCAGTGCCGCCGCCGCTGCCTGCGAGCGGTTCTGCACCGGGCTCGTCGACGCCGTCTCGCCCTATGTCGTCGGCGCGAAGCTGCAGCTCGGCTTCTTCGAGGCGCTCGGCGGCGACGGGCTGCTCGCGTTCGAGCGCGTGTGCGAATACGCGCGCGCGGCGGGTCTCGTCGTGATCGCGGACGGAAAGCGCGGCGACATCGGCTCGACGGCGCGCGCGTATGCCGAGGCCTATCTCGAGGGACGGGAGGGCCATGCACCGGCGATCGACGCGCTCACGGTCAACCCGTATCTGGGGAGCGACTCGATCGAGCCGTTCCTCGCCGCATGCCGTCGGGCGAGCCGGGGCATCTTCTGCCTCGTGAAGACGTCCAACGCAGGCAGCACGGATGTCCAGGACCTCGCCCTCTCCGACGGGCGCCGGGTGTGGCAGCAGGTCGCCGAGCTCGTCGCTGAGTGGGGCGAGGACATCGTCGGGGACTGCGGGCTCTCGAGCGTCGGTGCCGTCGTGGGCGCGACGTATCCGCGTGCGATCGCCGAGGCGCGACGGCTGATGCCGCAGTCGATCTTGCTCCTTCCGGGCGTCGGCGCCCAGGGGGCGAGCACGGCCGACGTGGCGCGTGCGTTCACGAGCGGACCCGCAAGTGCACTCGTGCCCGTATCCCGTTCCGTGATCTACGCCTTCCGCGTGGACGGCAGCGACTGGCGGGGGGCCGCTGCCGCCGAGGCGGCACGCCTCCGTACCGAGGTCTGGGGAGCGTCCGGATGGTGAACCGGATCTTCGCCGACAGCGAGCATCCGACCCGGCTCAGCTTCGTGCGCATCGCCGCGCCGCTCGGCTTCTTCGTCGCGATCACGGTGCTCGTCCTGCTCGTTCACAGCTCGCTCGACGCGACTCCGGCGGAGAGCCAGGCGACTGTGACGGCCCCGACCGGCGACGTCGCAGGCGCGTCGACGACGAAGAAGCACGTCCCGAAGAAGAAGCGCCGCTACTACGTCGTGAGGAGCGGGGACACGCTCGGCGGGATCGCGGACCGCTACCGCACGACCGTCGACGACCTCTTGCGGCTCAATCCCAAGATCGACCAGTACAACCTGACGCCGGGCGAGCGCGTCCGGGTCCACTGACGCCGCCGTTCTAGCGCTTCGCGGCTCGAAGGCGCTTCGCGGCGTGGACGCCGGCGAGCGCGACAGTCATCAGGGGGTTGCCGAGCGACGTGACGCGGACTCCCGCCGCCCGGAGCTCGCGCCGTCGCCGGGCGATGCGGAGATTGCGCGGCGGGCCGCCGAGTGAGAGGACGCGCTCCTGTCCGGAGCGATCGGACCCCGTCCAGACGAAGAACCGGGTGGGACGCAGGTCGAAGCCGCCGAGGCCGCCGATCTGAACCTCGACCGAGCGCTCGACGTTGCGGATCCGGTCGGGTTTCTCCTTGTCGGCGGCCGGCGTCATAGGCGCGAAATTATAGGTTTCGAGGAATGCGGCGCACCGTCGCGGGCCTCCTCGCCGCCTTCGCCCTCGCGGTCGTCGCGCCGGAGGCGCATGGGCTCACGGCACCGCCGCCCGTCGCCGCTCGGGCCGTCCTCGTCTCCGACGCGAGAACGGGCGAGGTGCTCGCCTCGGAAAACGCAGACCGGCGAGTGCCGATCGCGAGCATCACGAAGCTCATGACCGTGATCGTCACCCTGGAGCACGTGCGGCCTCGCGCCTTCGCGCGGGCACCGGCTTCGGTGTCGTCGGTCGGCGAGTCGAGCATCGACCTCCACCCCGGCGACCGCCTGCGCGTCCGCGACCTGATCCGGGCCGCGCTGATCCAGAGCGCGAACGACGCCGCCTGGACGCTCGCGGCGAAGGTCGGCCACGGCAGCGTCCGGGCGTTCGTCCGGATGATGAACCGGAAGGCCGACGCGCTCGGGCTCGACGACACGCACTTCGTGAGGCCCGACGGGCTCGACGTGCCCGGCCACTACTCGTCGGCGCGCGACGTGCTCGAGCTCGCGCAGGTCGCGATGCGGATTCCGCTCGTCCGCCGGAGCGTCCGTCTCACGACCGCGCGCATCGCCGGCGGGAGGAAGCTCTACACGTGGAACGACCTTCTGAGCAGCTTCCGCGGCGTCGTCGGGGTGAAGACCGGACACACGGACCGGGCCGGCTGGAACGAGGTCGCGCTCGTCCGCCGGCGCGGTATCTCGCTCTACGCCGTCTTGCTCGGAAGCCCGGAGCGGGCGAGGCGCAACCGCGACCTCGCCGCGCTCCTGCGTTGGGGACTCAGCCAGTACGGTCGGGTCGAGGTGGTTCGAGCCGGGCGCCGCTACGCCGCCGCCGATCTCCCGTACTCGAACGACCGGCTCGGCCTCGTCGCTCCGGAGCCGGCCTCGGCCGTCGTCCGGCTCGACCGGCCTCTGGTCGAGCGCGTGGTCGCTCCGATCATGGTGTCGCTTCCCGTCGCGCGCGGGGATCGGCTCGGGGAGATCCGCATCTATGACGGTTCGCACGTGCTCCTGCGCCGGCCGCTCGTCGCCGCGCGAACCGTCGAGCGGCCGGGGGTCGGGGGCAGGGTCGGGTGGTACGCTGAGCGGGCGCTCGACGAGGCGGGCGCCCTCGTCGGGGACTTCGCAGGCCTCTTCCGATGATCGTCACCGTCACCCTCAACGTGGCAATGGACCGGACGCTCGTCGTGCCGAACTTCCAGCTCGGCCAGCGCCACCGGGCGTCGCTCGGCCTCGCGAGCGCCGGCGGGAAGGGAATCAACGTCGCCCGCGCGCTCAAGCGCCTCGGCGTGCCCGTCGTGTGCACGGGGCTGGCGGGCGGGCGCACGGGCACGCAGGTCGTCGAGAACCTGACCGAGGACGGGATCCTGAACGACTTCGTCCGCATCCGGGAGGAGTCGCGGACGTCGATCGCCGTACTGGATCCGATCTCGAACGCCTACACCGAGATCAACGAGTGGGGGCCCGAGGTGGCGGAGGACGAGCTTGCGATGCTGCGAGAGAAGCTCGCGTACCTGAGCCAGGGTGCGGAGTTCGTCGTCTTCGCCGGTTCCCTGCCGCGCGGCGTCGATCCCGGCCTCTACGGGGAGCTCGTCCGCGAGGCCAATCGCCGCGGAGTCCACACGGTCCTCGACTGCGAGGGCGAGCCGCTCCGGCTCGGTACCGAGGCCGAGCCGTACCTCGTCTCGCCGAACGTCCAGGAGGCGGAGGGCCTCGTCGGGCACGAGTTCGTCGACGACGAGGATCTCGTGAGCGCGCTCGACGAGATCGCGGACGTCGGCGCGCGCAACGTCCTGATCACGCACGGCGGCGGCTGTCACGCGCTCCTGCGCGAGGAGCGCGAGCCCGTGCGGCTGCGGGCGCTTGCGCCCCATCTCGAGCCCGTGTCGACGGTCGGCGCCGGCGACACGCTCCTCGCCGGGTTCGTCGCTGCGCGGGCAGCGGGCCGGTCGGCGGACGAATCCGTCCGCCAGGCGGTCGCGGCCGGCGCTGCGTCCGTCCTCGAGCCCGGGCCGGGCCGGTTCGACGCGCGCGAGATCGGCCGCGTGGCCGGGCTCGTGGACGTCGCGCGCCTCGAGCCCGTCCCAAATCCCTAGAGGAAGCGTCCGGGTGCGGTGGTACGATCGCCGCACATGAGAGTGCCGGCGGCGCTTCCGGTTTTTTCGACCCAGGCGGACGAGAGTGCCTGGGTTTTTTATCTCGAGGGAGGCGTTCTGTAGATGGAGATCGAGATCGGCCTCGGCAAGAAGGCCCGCCAGGCGTACGGCTTCGACGACATCGCGATCGTGCCGAGCCGCCGCACGCGCGACCCGGACGACGTCGATATCGGCTGGGCGCTCGGCGGCCACCTGCTCGAGCTTCCGCTTCTCGCGTCGGCCATGGACGGCGTCGTCTCGCCGCGGACCGCGATCGAGCTCGGGAAGCTCGGGGGCCTCGGCGTGCTCAACCTCGAGGGAATCTGGTCGCGCTACTCGAACGCCGAGGAGCAGCTCGACCGCATCGCCACGTTCTCGCCCGAGGAGGCGACGCGAGGGATGCAGGAGATCTACGCGAAGCCGGTTCAGGCCGACCTCGTCGCCGCGCGGATCGAGGAGATCAAGCGGGGAGGCGTCCTCGCGGCCGGCTCGCTGACGCCGCAGAAGGTGCGTGAGTACTGCGACGTCGCCGTCTCCGCCGGCCTCGACGTCCTCGTGATCCAGGGAACGGTCGTCTCCGCCGAGCACGTCTCGTCGAACGGCTCGGCGCTCAACCTGAAGCAGTTCATCTCCGAGGTGCCCGTGCCGGTGATCGTGGGCGGCTGCGCCTCCTACCAGACGGCCCTCCACCTCATGCGGACTGGCGCGGAGGGCGTGCTCGTCGGAGTCGGGCCGGGCGCTGCGTGCACGACCCGAGGAGTCCTGGGCGTCGGCGTCCCGCAGGCGACGGCGATCTCCGATGCAGCCGCCGCGCGGGCCCACCACCTGCTAGACACCGGGAAGTACGTGAACGTGATTGCCGACGGCGGCATGCGGACGGGCGGCGACATCGCGAAGGCCGTCGCCTGCGGCGCGGACGCCGTCATGATCGGCTCACCGCTCGCGCGTGCGCACGAGGCTCCGGGCCGGGGCTATCACTGGGGAATGGCCACGTTCCACCCGACGCTGCCGCGGGGCGCGCGCGTGAAGACGGAGCAGGTCGCCTCGCTCGCCGAGATCGTCGGGGGACCGGCGCGCGAAAACGACGGCACGCTCAACCTCATGGGCGCCCTGCGCACGTCGATGGCGACCTGCGGCTACGAGAACATCCACGACTTCCAGCGCGCCGAGATCATGCTCGCCCCGGCGATCAAGACGGAGGGCAAGGCCCTCCAGCAGGCCCAGCGGATCGGGATGGGCTAGGTGGAGGAGGCTCGGGTCGTTCCGCTGCCGGAGCCCTCGGCAGAGGAGCGCCCCGTCCTCGTCGTCGACCTCGGCGGCCAGTACTCGCAGCTGATCGCACGCCGCGTCCGCGAGGCGCGCGTCTACTCCGAGCTCGTCCCGCACACGATCACGCCCGAGGCGGTGCGAGCCCGCCGCCCGCACGCCCTGATCCTCTCCGGCGGGCCGGCGTCCGTGTACGCGGACGGGGCGCCGCACGTCGACCCGCGTCTCTTCCAGCTCGGCATCCCGACGCTCGGCATCTGCTACGGCATGCAGTTGATGGCGCTCGACCTCGGCGGCCGGGTCGACCGCACCGGAGTCTCCGAGTTCGGGAAGACCGACCTGCGCGTGGGCGCGAGCCGTCTCTTCGCCGGCCTCCCGGCCGAGCAGACGTGCTGGATGAGCCATCGCGACTCCGTCGTCGCCCCGCCCGACGGGGCCACGGTCGTCGCCGGCTCTCCGTCGACGCCGATCGCCGCCTTCGAGGATCCGGCCCGCGGCCTCTACGGCGTCCAGTTCCACCCGGAGGTCGTCCACACGCCGCACGGCCAGGACGTGCTGAAGACGTTCCTCCACGACATCGCCGGCGCACCTCCTGCCTGGACGGCCGCGGCCGTGATCGAGGAGCAGGTGGAGCGCATTCGCTCCCAGGTCGGCTCGAAGCGCGTCCTCTGTGCGCTCTCCGGAGGGGTCGACTCCTCGGTCGCCGCACTCCTCGTGCACAAGGCTGTCGGCGACCAGCTCACGTGCGTGTTCGTCGACCACGGCCTGCTCCGGAAGGACGAGGCCGAGCAGGTCCTCGAGACCTTCAGCGGCCATTTCCGCGTACCGCTGGTGCACGTGCAGGCCCAGGATCGCTTCGTCGGGCGGCTCTCCGGCGTCGACGACCCCGAGGAGAAGCGACGGATCGTGGGCGAGGAGTTCATCCGGGTCTTCGAGGAGGAGGCCCGCAAGCTCGGGGACGTCCGCTACCTCGTCCAGGGCACGCTCTACTCGGACGTGATCGAGTCGGGCGGCACGGACGGGGTCGCCGCGAAGATCAAGTCGCACCACAACGTGGGCGGACTGCCGGCCGACATGCGGATGGAGCTCGTCGAGCCGTTGCGGCTGCTCTTCAAGGACGAGGTTCGCCGGGTGGGGGAGGAGCTCGGGATGCCGGAGCGGATGGTCTGGCGCCAGCCCTTCCCGGGTCCGGGTCTCGCGATCCGGATCATCGGCGAGGTGACGCAGGAGCGGCTCGCGATTCTCCGCGACGCCGATGCGATCCTGCAGGAGGAGATCCGGCGCGCGGGGCTCTACCGCGATCTCTGGCAGAGCTTCGCCGTCCTGCCGGCGATCCGCTCCGTCGGCGTCCAGGGAGACGAGCGGACGTACGCCTATCCGATCGTCATCCGGGCGGTGACCTCGGACGACGCGATGACCGCGGACTGGGCACGACTTCCCTACGAGCTCCTCGAGACGATCTCGAGCCGCATCATCAACGAGATCCCCGGCGTGAACCGGGTCGCGCTCGACCTCTCCTCCAAGCCCCCGGCCACGATCGAGTGGGAGTAGGCCCGCCTCGTCTGCGCCCGGCCGAAAGCTCGTGCGCCCTCGGCGACGACGATCCCCCTGCCTGCCCGCGCTGCGGCCACGAGATGCTGTGGACGAAAGCGTCCTGGCATTGCCTCGCCTGCAGGTACAAGGAGGGTTGCTGCGGTTGAACCGGCTGGGCGCGGTCGGCCTTACGTCACCCTGAAGCCGGAAAGACCTTCCGCCTCCTCGTCGTAGGCGTCCACGCCCTCGACGTCGGCGCCTCGAGGGCCTCGCCGGGCGAACTCCACGAGCGTCGACACCGCCTCGTCCGGACCTTCGAAGACGGCCTCGACCGTGCCGTCCGGCCGGTTCCGGACCCAGCCGGACACACCGTGCTGCTCGGCCAGGCGGCGTGTGGTTTCGCGGAAGAAGACGCCCTGCACCTGTCCGCGCACCACGACCCGCTGTCGCACGGGCGGTACGTTAGGGCGGCTTGGATGAACGTGCATTCGTCGAGGAGCTCGCCGAGGCAACGCTCGGCGAGACGTTCAACTTCTACCGGGAGGGGCCCGGCGCGGCGTTTCGGCGTGCGCGGCTCGTCGAGTACCTCGCGGCGCGGGCCGCCGCGCGGATCGTCCTCGTCGGCGAGGCGGCCGGCTACCGGGGCGCGCGCGTGAGCGGCCTTCCGTTCACCTCGGAGCGCCAGATCTCGGGCAGCGGCCCGGCGGAGGCGACGGCGACGATCGTCCAGCGCGTGCTGCGCGCGCTGCGAGTCGAGGAGGACGTCCTCCTCTGGAACGTCGTTCCGACCCATCCGCACGAGCCGGGCCGGCCCGATTCGAACCGGCGCCCGACTCGCGGCGAGGCGCTGGCGGGGACGGCGTTCCTGCCCCCGCTCCTCGCGGATCGCCGCGTGGTTGCGGTCGGCCGGCTCGCCGCGGCCGCTCTCGGGGCCCCCTACGTCCGGCACCCCTCGCACGGCGGCGCCGCGGAGTTCGAGGCGGGACTGGCCGCGCTCGTGCCGGGTGCAAAAGGCAAGCGCGATTGGCCTCGCTGCTACAATCCGCTCCCGGCGGACTGGCCTGTCCGCCGTTCTCACGCATGAAGACCTTTACCGCGAAGAAAGAGGACGTCCAGCGCCGCTGGTACCTCGTCGACGCCGAGGGCGAGACGCTCGGGCGCCTCGCCGTTCGGATTGCCGACACGCTTCGGGGCAAGCGCAAGCCCGAGTACACGCCTCACGTCGACACCGGCGACTTCGTCGTGGTCGTGAACGCGGAGAAGATTCGGGTGACCGGAAACAAGCTCGATCAGAAGATCTATTACCGGCACTCCGGGTATCCGGGGGGTCTCCGCTCGAGGACGTTGCGCGAGCAGCTCGACCGGCGGCCGACTGAGGTGATTCGCACGGCCGTCAAGGGGATGCTCCCGCGGAACCGGCTCGCCCGCCAGCAGATCACCAAGCTCAAGGTCTACGCCGGCCCGGAACATCCTCACGAAGCGCAGGCGCCGACTCCGCTGCCCGAATGAGCCAGATCGCCCAGTACCAGGGAACCGGAAAGCGCAAGACGTCCGTCGCGCGCGTGATTCTGCGCCCCGGCGACGGTACGTGGTGGATCAACGGCCGCACGCTCGAGGAGTACTTCCCGCGCGAGGCGCTTCGAACGGTCGCGACCGCGCCGCTCAGGACCGCCGGCGTCGAAGGGCAATTCGACGTCCGCGCTCGCATCCACGGCGGCGGCATCACCGGCCAGGCCGGCGCGCTGCGGCACGGCATCGCGCGTGCTCTCGCCGAGGCCGATCCGGAGCTTCGGACGCCGCTCAAGCGCGAAGGTCTTCTCTCCCGCGACGCACGCATCGTCGAGCGCAAGAAGCCCGGCCTGCGCAAGGCGCGGAAGCGGCCGCAGTTCTCGAAGCGCTGAGGCGACGCTTCTTCGGGACGGACGGCGTTCGCGGCGTCTACGGCCGCGACCTGACGGAGGAGCTCGCCGCGCGCCTCGGAGCCGCGTTCGCGGAGTGGAGCGGCGTCCCCGCGGCTCTGGTCGGCCGCGACACCCGCGCGTCCGGCCCGAGCCTCGCCGCCGCGCTCGCAGCCGGTTTCGAGTCGCGCGGAACGGCCGTCACCCAGGGCGGCGTCCTCCCGACGCCGGCGGTCGCGCTCCTCTCGGGCGCGGCCGGCGCCGTCGTCTCGGCGTCGCACAACCCGCCGGAATACAACGGCGTCAAGTTCTTCCGGGAGTGCTGGAAGCTCTCGGACGGCGACGAGGAGGAGGTCGAAGCACGCCTCCGCCCCCTTGACGCTGCACCGGAATGGGCCGCGCAGCGAGAGGAGCCCGGTCTGGCGGAGCGCTACGTCGACCTCGTCTGCGAGCGCTTCGGGACTCCCCTCGCCGGGCTTCGAGTTGCACTCGACTGCGCCAACGGGGCGATGTACCGGGTCGCACCGGCCGCCTTCGAGCGGCTCGGCGCCGACGTCCACGCCGTCGGAAACCAGCCCGACGGAGCGAACATCAACGTGGGGTGCGGCGCGACGGACCTCTCGCTTCTCGCGCGTGTCGTGCGGGACGGGCACTTCGACTTCGGTGTGGCGTTCGACGGCGACGGCGATCGCGTTCTCGCGGTCGACTCGGGCGGAAAGGAGATCGACGGCGACCACATCCTCGCCGTGCTCGCCCTCCACCTCGGCGTCGACGCCGTCGCCGTAACGAGGATGACGAACCTCGGCTTTCACCGGCTCGCCGCCGAGCGCGGTCTCAGAGTGATCACGACCGACGTCGGCGACCGCTACGTGCTCGAGGCGCTGCGCCGGGAGGGGGCGGTGCTCGGCGGCGAGCAGTCCGGGCACGTCCTCTACCTCGAGGGCCACACCTCCGGCGACGGGCTCGTCGCAGCACTCCTCCTCGCCCGGGCGGTCGTCGAGAGCGGGACGGCGCTCGCCGAGTTGGCTGCCGTCATGCCGACGTTTCCGCAGGCGAAGGTGAACGTCCCGACGGAGTCGAAAGAGATCCCCGAGACGGTGCGCGAGGCAGTCGAACGGGAGAACGAACAGCTCGGCGGCGAAGGTCGTGTACTCGTGCGGACGTCGGGAACGGAGCCCGTCGTACGGATCCTCGCGGAGGCGAAATCCGTCGAGGTCGCAGAGTGTCTTGCTGGTAAGATCGCGGCCCTCGTCGAGTCGGCGCTCGTCTGAGGCAGGAAGGGGGGCGAGATGTGCGGAATCATCGGCTACGTCGGCCCCCGAGCGGCCAAGCAGCTCCTCGTCCACGGCCTCGAGCGGCTCGAGTACCGCGGGTACGACTCGGCGGGGATCTGCCTCGTCGACGCTGACGGGCTCGTCCATGTCCGCGCGGTCGGCAACCTCGAGCACCTGAAGGAGGCGGCCGGGTCGAACGGCTCGGATGCGACCACTGGGGTGGGTCACACGCGCTGGGCCACCCACGGCGCCGTGACCGAGGAGAACGCGCACCCGCTCACGGGCTGCGAAGACGACGAGGTCGCGGTCGTGCTGAACGGGATCGTCGAGAACTTCCTCGACCTGAAGGGCTCGCTCCTCGACGAGGGACACCGGTTCACCTCCGACACGGACGCGGAGGTCGTGGCGCACCTCGTCGAGCGCCATTACGCCGGCGACCTCACCGACGCCGTCCGGAAGACGTACGCGGAGCTCCACGGGCACTTCGCGTTCGTCGTCGCGCACAAGCGGCACCCCGGGCTGCTCGTAGGCGCGCGCTACCAGTGTCCGCTCGTCGTCGGTATCGCGGACGGCGAGACGTTCCTCGCCTCGTCGATCGCCGCCTTCATCCGCGAGACGAGGCGCGTGAAGCTGATCGAAGACGGCGAGGTGGTCGCCATCACGCAGTCGGGGGCGAGCTTCGTCTCGATCGCGGACGGCGAGCGCGACCGTGACGAGATGCTCGTGGACTGGGACGACGAGGACGCCGAGAAGCAGGGCTACGAGACGTTCATGCTCAAGGAGATCTACGAGCAGCCGACAGCGGTTGCGAACACGATCAGGAGCTACGTGCGGAACGGTCGTGTCGACATCGACGAGCTCGGGTTGACCGACCTGGAGGTGCAGAACCTGCGGCGGATGGTCGTCATCGCGACCGGAACCGCGTACCACGCGGGCGTCGTGGGTCGCTACGTGATCGAGGAGTGGGCGCGAGTCCCGTGCGAGCCCGACATCGCGAGCGAGTGGCGCTACCGGGATCCGGTGCTGTCCAAGGACACACTGGTGATCGGCATCACGCAGTCCGGCGAGACGCGCGACACGATCCATGCGATGCGCCTGGCGCGCGAGCGGTGCGCACGCACGCTCGCGATCACCAACATGCCCGGGTCGCAGATCGCGCGCGAAGTCGACCGAGTCCTCTTCACGCGCTGCGGGCTCGAAGTCTCCGTCGCGGCATCGAAGACCTTCACCGCGCAGGTGGCGCTTCTCTACCTGATCGCGCTGAAGCTCGCCGAGATCAGGCGCACGCTGCCGGACGAGGAGATCGCGGCGCTCGTCGCCGAGATCGAGGCCCTTCCCGACAAGATGGCGGCGTACCTGGACGGCGACCATCCGATCGAGGAGATCGCGCAGGCGCACTACGAAAAGCCCTTCTTCCTCTACCTCGGTCGGCACATCGGGCTCCCCGTCTGCCTGGAAGGCGCGCTGAAGCTGAAGGAGCTCTCCTACATCCCCACCGAGGCCTACTCGGCGGCCGAGATGAAGCACGGGCCGATTGCGCTCCTCGACGAGCAGACGCCGGTCGTATGCGTCGCGACGGACTCGCACGTGTACGACAAGGTCGTCTCGAACATCCAGGAGGTTCGCGCCCGTGGTGCTCAGGTGATCGCGATCGCGACGGACGGGAACGAGGACATTCAGCATCACGCGAACGACGTCGTCTACGTCCCGCGCACCCACCCGTTCCTGCAGGCCGCGCTGGCGGTGATCCCGCTCCAGCTCCTCGCCTACCGGATCGCACGGCTGCGCGGCATGAACATCGACCAGCCGCGGAACCTGGCGAAGACGGTTACCGTCGAATAGTCGGCCCGGGGCCGCCGCGGGCCTCCCTCCGCTTCGAGCGTAGCGCGGCGAACCGCACGCGTTGTGCGCGCAATGCGCCGGAAGCGTCACGTCCGACGAGCGGAGAGCTTCAGTCCGGATCCGGCGGGCGCCGCAACCGCTTCGACGCGCCGCGGCGCCGCTTCTCGCCGAGCCTGCGTTCTCGCGACGCCGCGGTCGGCTTCGTCGGGCGGCGCTTCCGTTCGACCCGTAGCGCCTCGCGCACCGCGGCGGCCAGCCGTTCGAGCGCGAGCTCGCGGTTCCGCGCCTGGCTCCGCTCGTCCTGCGCGACGGCCCGAACGACCGCACCGACGCGCGCGCTCAGCCGCCGCTTCTGCGCGTCGGAGAGCGAGCCGGACCCCTCGACGTCGAACACGGCCTCGACGCGCGTCTCGGTCTTCTGCGCGTGCTGGCCGCCGGGCCCGCTCGAGCGCGAGAAGCGCAGCTCGATCTCGCTCAGCGGGAGCGCGAGCCGCGAGTTCACCCGAATAGAGTCCCGCTCGATGGGCTCGATTCTCCTCGACATCGACGGCGTGCTGCACCTCTCCGGCGCGCCGACGCCCGGCGGCCCGGAGGCGATCGCGCGCTTGCGCGAACAGGGTCACCGCCTTCGGTTCCTCACGAACAACACCACGCGAGCGCGTGCCCAGCTCGCCTCAGAGCTCGCGGGGATCGGCTACGAGCTCGACGAAGAGGAGATTCAGACCACCCCGCTCGCCGCCGCGAGCGCGCTCAGCGGCAAGCGGGTCTTCGCGCTGACGATGAACGCCGTTCGCGGCGATCTCGCCGAAGGCCTCGAGCTCGTCGACCGAGCTGCCGAGGTCGTCCTCCTCGGGGGCGCCGACGAGACGGACGAGACCGGCCGAGTCTTCGCCTGGGAGAACCTGAACGCCGCGTTCGCCGAGCTCGAGGACGGCGCCGAGCTCTACTGCCTGCACAAGAACCGGTGGTGGCAGACCGGCCGCGGCCCGCTGCTCGACGCGGGCGCGTTCGTCGCCGGCCTCGAGTACGCGGCCGGCACCTCGGCGACCGTTCTCGGAAAGCCGAGCCGCCCCTACTTCGAAGCGGCGCTCGACGCGCTCGGCGCCGAACCCGGCGAGACGACGATGGTGGGCGACGACGTCGACGCCGACATCGGCGGGGCGAAGATGCTCGGCCTGCGAGGTGTGCTCGTCCGGACCGGAAAGTTCCGCGAGGAGACGCTCGCAGCCGCCGACCCGAAGCCGGACGAGGTCATCGACTCGCTTGCCGACCTTCCTTCGTTGCTGGAATCCTGGCCGGCGTGAGGGTCGGGGTCGACCTGATCGAGATCGGCCGCGTCGAGCGCGCGCTCGCCCGGCACCCCGGCTTCCGCGAACGGGTCTTCACGCGAGCCGAGCGGGACTACTGCGAGTCGCGGCCCCGTCCCGCGCAGCACTACGCGGCGCGGTTCGCCGGGAAGGAGGCTGTCGGCAAGGCCCTGGGCTGCGGCGTCCGGTTCACCTGGCGCGAGATCGAGATCAGCGGGCGCCCGAAGCCGGTCGTCCGCCTCTCGGGTACCACGAAGGCGTGGGCCGAGCGTGTCCGTGCCGGTCCGCTCGACCTCTCGATGACCCACTCGCGCGACCTCGCGGCGGCGATCTGCGTCGTGTCGGATGACGGACTGGACTGATCCGCTCTACTCGGCCGCCGAGATGCGGGCCGCCGAAGACGCATACGACGGCCCGACGCTCGAGCTCATGGAGCGGGCCGGGGACGCCGTCACCCAGACCGTCCTGCGGGACTTCGCCGACGCACGCGGCTTCGCCGTCTGGTGCGGCACCGGCGCGAACGGGGGCGACGGCCTCGTCGTGGCCCGCAAGCTGCGCGAGGCCGGTCGGGACGTGCACGTCCGGTTGCTCGGGCCGGAGGAAAAGCTCGAGGGCGATTCCGCCGAGAACCTGCGGCGTGCGAAGGAGGCCGGCGTCGAGCTCTCCGAAGAGGACCGCCCGGCGGACGTGGTCGTCGACGCGATCTTCGGCACCGGTTTCTCGGGCCGGCCGCGCCGTGAGGCTGCTCGAGCGCTCGAGGAGCTGAACCGCGGCCACGTCGCGCGCGTCGCCGTGGACGTCCCCTCGGGCGTGGACGCCTCGACCGGAGAGACGCCGGGCCCGGCGGTCGACGCTTGCCGGACGGTGACGTTCCACGGCTGGAAGATCGGGCTCGCCGTCGCTCCGGGACGGTTCCACGCGGGCGAGGTCGAGGTCGCCGACATCGGCCTTCGTCCTGGGCAGACCCGACACGCCCGCGCGACCGACCGGATTCTCGCGCTGGTTCCGCGCCGAGGGCCGAAGGACAACAAGTACTCGGCGGGCTCCGTGCTCGTCGTCGGCGGCTCGACCGGGATGACGGGGGCGCCGTCCCTCACCGCCGAGGCCGCGCTCAGGGCGGGCGCGGGCATCGTCACGGCCTGCGTCCCTGCCGCGCTCAACCCGATCTTCGAGCAGCGCCTGGTCGAGGTGCTGACGAAGCCGTGCAGCGCCGACGCGAAGGGCAGGATGGGGCCCGAGGCCGTCGACACGATTCTCGAGTCCGCCACCCGTGCCGACGCGATTGCGATCGGACCGGGCCTCGGCCGAAGCGCCGGGACCCGCGAGGTCGTGCGCGAGCTCCTGGAGAACCTCGACCGACCGATCGTTCTCGACGCGGACGGCCTCTGGGCGCTTTCCGGTCACCTCGACTGGGTCTTTTCGCGCGATGCGCCGACGGTGCTGACCCCGCACACGGGCGAGCTGGCGCGGCTGATCACGCGCGACTCGACCTGGGTGGACGCTCACCGGCTGGACGCGGTCCAGGCGGGCACGGACGACACCGGGTCGACCGTTCTCCTGAAGGGAGCGGACACGCTCGTCGCTACGCCGGGTCGCGGCGTGCTCGTCTGCGATCTCGGGAATCCGGGCCTCGCCACTGCCGGGACCGGCGACGTTCTGACCGGCGTCGTCGGCGCCTTTCTGGCCAAGGGCATGGACGGTCGGCTCGCGGCGGCGGGAGCGGCTGCCGCGTGCGGGCTCGCCGCTCGCGTCGCGGCCGAGCGCCACGGCACGGCCGGGATGATCGCGAGCGACGTGGTCGAGGCGCTCTCGCCGGCTCTCTCGGCTTGACGGCGCGCTCCGAGATCACGATCGACCTCGGGGCGCTGCGGCGAAACGTCGGCCGCGTGCTCGAGGCTGCCGGGGGTGCTGAGCTGTGGGCGGTCGTGAAGGCCGACGCCTACGGACACGGTGCCTTGGACGCCGCACGGGCTGCGCTCTCCGGCGGCGCCCGCGGGCTCTGCGTCGCCACCGCGCACGAGGGGGAGGCGCTCAGGCGCAGCTTCCCGGAGCCGCGCATCCTCGTCATGGGCCCGCTCTTCGCGAACGACGAGCGCGTCGCGCGTGACGCGCGGCTCGAGGTCGCGGCGGTCACGCCAGAGCTTCCGCATGACCTCGCCGTGCACCTCAAGATCGACACGGGGATGGGGCGGTGGGGGATGAGCGCCGAGGAAGCGCTCGGCGCGTCTCGCGACAACGTCGTCGGCGTCATGAGCCACCTGGCGACTGCGGACGTCCCGCACGAGGGGTTCGCCCGTACGCAGATCGACCGCTTCCGCGCAATTGCCGATCGCTTCCCCGGAACCGTCCGCCACATCGCCAACAGCGCGGCCGCCCTGCGCTTCCCCGAGGCTCGCTTCGACGCGGTCCGGTGCGGCGTGGCGCTCTACGGGCTCTCGCCCTTCGGAGGCGATCCGGCCGACGACGGCCTCGAGCCCGTCCTGGCGTGGCGCAGCCACGTGGCTGCCGTGCGGCGCCTCGCGCCCGGGGAAAGCACGGGCTACGGGCGCCGGTTCGTCGCGGAGGACGAGACGCGTATCGGTCTCGTCCCCGTCGGGTACGGGGACGGCTTTCGCCGCGGCTTGACCGGCACGGACGTCCTCGTTGCAGGCACGCGCGCGCGCGTGTTGGGGACGATCTCGATGGACGCGTTCGCCGTCGAGCTCGGAGACGCCGGGCCAGGCGCGCCGGTCACCCTGATCGGGGACGGGATTCGAGCTGAGGAGCACGCCGCGATGCTCGGGACGATCAACTACGAGGTCACGACGGGGATCCGGTGCGATCCGCTTCGAAGCGCCCGGCGGGTGCTCGATGGATGAGCACGTCCTCGCAGCGGTCGAGGATCAGGAGGCGTACGTCGTCGGGGGTGCCGTGCGCGACGAGCTGCTCGGCCGCGCCGTGGTCGACCTCGACGTCGCATGCGCCGATCCGGAAGGCGCTGCCCGCGCATATGCCGAAGCGAGCGGGGGTGCCGTCTTCCCTCTCTCGGAGCGGCACCGGGCGTGGCGCGTCGCCTTCCGCGACGACCGTACCGTCGACTTCACTCCGCTTCCCGACGGTCTCGAGGCGGATCTCGCCTCGCGCGACTTCACGTTCAACGCGATCGCGCGGCGGGTGGACTCCAGCGAGCTCATCGATCCGCACGGCGGCCGGGCCGATCTCGAACACGGCCTCGTTCGTGCAGTCAGCGAAGGGGTCTTCCGAGACGATCCGCTCCGGCTCCTCCGAGCCGTGCGCTTCGAAGACGAGCTCGGCTTCCGTCTCGACTCGAAGACGGAGTCGCTCGTCCGCCGGGATGCCGCGCTGGTCGGCCGGCCGGCCGGAGAACGCGTCCTGGCCGAGCTCCTGCGCCTGTCTGCGGCCGGCTACCGTCGTCTGGACGAGCTCGGTGTGCTGGGGCGGCTGAATGCCCGCGCGCCGGACGGGGAGGTTCCGCTCGACTCCCCCGAGTTCCGGCTGGTCTGGTTCCTGCGCGAGCAGGCCGAGTCGCTCCCGCTCTCGAACCAGCTCAGACGGTACGTCCGGACGCTTTTGCGGGCCCGTCCACCAGTGCATCTCTCACCCCGGGCCGTGTACCGCTTCCGCCGGTCGACCGAGCCGTGGGCCGTCGACGCGCTCGTGTTCGCGGGCGGGCCGGACGGCGCCCTCGATCTCGTGCGTGAACAGCGCGCGGCCGAGCCGGAGGCACCGCTTCTCCGCGGCGACGAGCTCGGGCTACCCGAAGGCCCGGAGGTCGGGCGCATCCTCGACCTGATCGCCGAGGAGCGCGCCGTCGGCTCCATCCAGACCCGCGAAGAGGCGCTCGAGCTCGCTCGGCGCGAGGGCGCGTCGCCGCAGCGAGGCTGACCCGTGCCGCTCCTCTACGACGCCATCGCCGCCGGGATGTGGGCGTTCCGGACCGCCGCTTTCCGCGTGACGACGCTCGGCGCCGAGAACCCCGAGTTCGCGCCGGGCACGCTTCTCGTCGCAACGCATCGGCGCGAGACCGACGTTCCCGTCCTCTGTCCGTCCATCTATGCGGCCACGGCCATGTGGCGTGAGCGCGGTCGGCGACTGTGCTTCGCCGTCCGTGACGACATGTTTGCACCGGGCTTCCTCGCCGGCATTCCGGGGCTACCGCTCGCCGCCCGCCGGCGTCTCTACCCCGTGGACGTGGTCGCGATGATGGAGGAGCGGCTGCTCGTGTATCCGCTTCGGAGCGCCACCGAGGCGCGGCTCGGCGACGTCCTGCGCGCCGCGCCTGAGGAGCCCCTGGCCAGTCTCGCCCCTGCGGAGGTCGTCGAGCGGTTCGAGCGCCGTGCTCGGTCGGTCGGACTCCAGCCGCCCGCGCAGGCCGGGGACGTGCTCCGCGGAGAGTTCGGAGATCTCCTCTGGATGCCCGTGCAGCGGACGCGCGATGCCGGCGAGGCGCTCGGCGTCTTCTGGGAGCGGCGTGCGGGAGCTGCCGTCCGCGACCTCCGCAAGCTCGTCTCGCTTCTCCGCGGTGGCGCGCGCCTGCTCGTCTTCCCGGAGGGGTATCCGTCTGCGACCGGCGAGATCGGGCCGCTTCGGCGCGGCCTCGGCGCGCTCGTCCGCCGCGGCAGGCCGGCCGCGGTGCAGCCGATCGCCCTCGCCTACGACCCCGTCACGCCGGGGCGCACGCGGGCCTACGTCGCGTTCGGCCGGGCGCTAACCGCACCGGCGGACGACGTGGAAGCGCACGTGACGACGGCGCTGCGCCGAACGATGCCGCTCACCGTGGGCCAAGTCGTCGCCTCGCGGGTCCGTGACGGAGGGCGGGCGACCGAGGAAGACCTCGCCCGGGCGGTCGAGGAGGCGCGCCGCGAGGGCCGGCCGCTGGAGGCCGCCCTTCTGGACGACAAGACGCGCCGGAGACGCCTGGAAGAGGCGCTCCGCGTCGCCTCGCGCGCGGATCTCGCCTACGTCGCGCGCGAGCACGCGAGCGCGCGAAGCTAAGCCTCCTTCGCCTGCCCCGCATGGGCACGGCCCGGAAAGAGGCGGGGGAAGGCCGCCCGGAAGAGGATCGCGCCGACGAGCGTGATCGGCACGACCGTGAAGGCGTGCACGGTCAGGACGTATCCGGTCGCCCCCGCGCCGCCCGCGCCGATCGCCTTGGCCGCCACGAACGTGAGGTAGTCGAAGCTCCCGAGCCCGGCGGCCGTCGCGGGCACGCCGAGCGCGAGGTTCCCGATCCCCTCGAGCAGGAAGTACCCGCCGAGCGGGAGCCCGAGGCCGAATGCGTGCCCGATCACCACGTACATGCCGAAGTCGGCGAGCCAGATCGCTACCGACGTCCAGAGGACACGAACGAGCGGTCCTCCCGCCCGGAACGCCCCGAGTCCCTCGACGAAATTGGCGGTCGCGCGCCCGATGCGCGCGTGCCAGCGCTCGGGAAGGCGGCGCGTCAGGCGCCAGACGAGCGTCTCGGCCCGCTCAGGGTTCCGCGAGGCGAGCGCGACCAGGACGACGCCGAGGACGGCTCCGGCCGCGAGCCCGATCCCCGTCAGGAGCATGGCGCCGCTCTCACCGATCAGCGCGGCGCCGAGAACGATCCATGCGGCGAGCACGAGCCCGTCGAGAAGCCGCTCTGCGAAGAGCGTCCCGGCGACGATGAACGCCGGGACGCCGGCCTGCTGGCGCAGCGACTCGATCCTCAGGAGATCGCCCCCGCGGGCGGGGAGGACGTTGTTCGCGCCGCAGCCGACGCAGAGCGTGGGCACGAGCTGGCGCAACGACACCTGCACGCGGGCCGCGTCGAAGAGATAGCGCCAGCGGAGCGCAGTGAAGCCGTAGTTCGCGCCCACCAGGGCCAGAGCCCCGAGAAGCGGCCAGCCGGAGAGCCGCCGGATCTCCCGCCATGCGGCTCCGATCTGGGCGTGCCGGAGGAACAGCCAGAGGAACGACCCCGTCGCTGCCGACCCCACCACGAGGCGAAGGAGCGTCTGCCGCCAGCCCTGCGTCATCAGGTCGAAAGTATCGTCTCCGCGCGCGATCGTGAAGACTCCTCCACGGTGCGTACGGGACAGGTGACGTTCTCCGCGCGGCGCGAGGTCGCGATCGGGCTCGGCGTGTACGCCGCGTACCTCGCGGTGGCCCTCCTGAAGCGGAACCCGAGGTCTCGCGAGCTCGCTCTTCGGAACGCCCGCCGTGTCGTCGCAGTCGAACGCCGGCTCGGCCTCCATTTCGAGCCTGCCCTCCAGGGCTTGCTCCTCCCCAGACGCCGCCTGCTCGCGGTTCTGAACGTCGCCTACGTGACGCTCAACGTCGGCCTCACGATCGGATGGCTCGTGCGTCTCTTCGTCCGCCGCGATCGGGATTTCCATCGCTTCCGCCGCGGAGTCGCGCTCTCGGTCGCCGGAGCCACGCCCGTCTTCCTGCTCTTCCCGGTCGCCCCACCGCGCGCGCTCGAGGGGTTCGTCGACACGATCGCCGACGTGAGCGGCGTCGATCTCGACAAGGGCGTGGTCGCGCAGCTCTACGACCCGCTCGCCGCCGTGCCGAGCCTTCACCTCGCCTTCGCCGTCGTCACCGCCTCCGGCATCCGGGCCGCGAGCGGGAGCCCGACCGCCCGGACTCTCGCACCGGCGTACCCCCCCGCCGTCGCGCTCATCGTGTTCGCCACGGCCAACCACTACGTGCTGGACGCCGTGGCCGGGAGCGCCCTCGCCGCGGTCGCCCTCCGTGTGCCCTAGGAGCCTCTAGCGAAACTCGGTACCCGCATGGCTACACGGTTCGCGGTTGTCGGGGGTTGGCTCGTACCCCAAGATCGCACCGGGCTTACCCCACTTCCTCGGTCGCACGACGCTGAAG